>Ga0310124_10000014_pt1 | contig 137238 bp, 121 predicted proteins | sample CB11b_AW_Bot5_MG_FD_203507 | JGI IMG/M metagenome (GOLD analysis project Ga0310124, IMG submission 203507) | Marine microbial communities from Western Arctic Ocean, Canada - CB11b_AW_Bot5 | ecosystem: Environmental > Aquatic > Marine > Oceanic | place: Canada: Western Arctic Ocean | collected... | reverse complement strand
TATCGACAGACGAAGTAAACGAATTTGTTTATTGGTTTAGAATTGACCGTCAATTTATAAAAACGGTCAAAAAGAACACTAATGCCTATTGACAGAGTTAAGGCTCATATGTGTTATACACCAAAACCACTAAAGCCATATGTTGCGAAGTGGAATCCCTTTTTTACAGAAAACCTTCAAAACAGAACTCTCGCTACTTAATTTCAAAGGTACATTAAATTGGTACCAACCACTGTTGTTTTCTAATTCAACTGAAAGTAATGTTTTCTCATTGGAAATTACTTTCGCAATCACTTTATTAGGAACACAGTTTTTAAATTTATTTAAGTTAATCCTATAACTAACCCCAGTATTGCTAGTTACATTTTCAACAATACCACCTTGTTCTGAAAAGTCAGCCAATGAAATCCCTACAGAATAGGTTGTTATAGAAGTCGCTTGACTGTTTAGACAAAAGACAATACTGATAAATGCTAGTAGATTCTTCATAGGTGTATAACGCCCTGTTAACAGGCAATAATATAGTTGGCTAAAATTAGCGACGGAGGAGCAAAAGCCAACTGTATTTTGTCCTTGTTTAACAGCTTGTTATATTTCAATTTATAGAAACTCTGACTTAACAAGCATTGCATTAAAGTGAGTTAGAAATTGCTCCAACGCAAGCTCCCCTGCTTCATCTACTTGAGTTGAGTTTATATCTTTAATATTGTCAGGAACAATAAGGTTAGGCATTATTTTTTGGTTAAAGTACACAGAGTTTGTACCTTTCAGGGATTTTTTATTTTCAACGTCATAGATACGGGCGTCAATATAATCTAATGCATATGCATTGCATGAACCAAAAGAGCATCTTGTATATAAACCATACCCTTCAAGATATGCAGAAGAATTAGCCCAAGCAGGGCCAGAGTTAGGATATACAATTATTATAAAGTCTAAATTAGACTTTAATGCTAAGTCATCAAGTATGGTTTTTACTTTATTATTTAGATCAATATATGAAAATAATGAGTATTTCTGCTCCATCAATTGTTGAGGTGCATCGAGAGTCTCAACAGAAAAGCCTACATTTAGCAAAGGTGTATTAATCTTACTTTCAAACTTTGCATGGAAGTCTGTAGTTGATATGTTTTTATTTGCGTCGTTTTGGAATGCCGTAGTTCCTACATGATAAAACACTGGACTTTTATCTATCATATAAACAACGCCGATTTTGGACTCTTTTGCTGGCTTCCCATAATTAGCAGGCAATGAAGCGCAACCAGATAAAGACAACATAACAAATAAGATTACTAATTTATTCACGAACTCTCCTTGAAATATAACATGTTTATAGCGAGCTAATCGCGCGTATTTCTACCACAGCGTAGCTCGTTTTCTTATTGGTTTATTTTTAACAAACTTGTCAACTAATTGCCAGTGTTATTAAAATTCATCCGTGCTCGCTTTTCTTCTCATTATAAAACGAGCGACTGGGTCGTTTTCTTGACTATGCGAGCGACTGAGCTATTACTGTGCATACATACATCATAAATTCGACGGATTGAAAATAAAAACTCGCTCTGCGTATTTAAATTACATTGCCGACTATATGCTCACTCGACAGTATTCATTAAAAGCCTAGGGTCAAATCTTGACTTCAGACATTAAGATTTTTGACTAACTACTTCTTGCTAATAGCTGTCTGTTAAATGAGGTCTAAATCTAATTACTTAAACTGTAAGATCAAACATGAGCAAGGCGATATCAATATTCACGTGTTAACATTAATGCTTAAGTAGATGACAATAATATACTGGTTTCGCTATTTAAAATGCCTTCTATCTCGCGTACTTGCCTAAGTACGCCATCAAAATCACTTAAGTTTCCGGCTTGTATTTCTGCTACTAAATCCCAAGCGCCGTTGGTGGTATGTAACTTAGTGAGCTCGGGGATTCCGCGCATGGTTTTAATTACCTGCGATGTAGATTTACCCACCACTTCCACCATCATTATTGCTCTTACGGCTTCGGTTTCTATGTGTTCGTGCACCCGCACAGTAAAACCTAATATAGCGCCCGATGAAACTAACCGATCCAAGCGGTTTTGTACTGTCCCGCGAGACACGTTTAATATATCAGCTAAAGCAGAAATAGATGCACGGCCGTCTTTTCTTAATTCGGCTATTAGGGCGTTATCTAATGAGTCATAAATATAAGGGAGCATACGCTTACCTTTAACTAATTTTTATACAAAATACTAAAAATTTATATTTATGCCTAGTAAATTGCTAAAAAATACCATTATTTGTATAAAGTATTGGCATTTTAAGTGGCATCTGTAGTCGATAAACTTATTTTAATTAGTTTATATTGTTATTACAGAGGTAGTCATGAGTCATTTTATAGCACAGCCAAAACAAGGTGTTCCATTTGTAAGTGTTCAAGCTATGGCCAAGCTAATAAACACATTAGGAATAGAAAATGTATTAGTTAGCCTAACTAACAAACTAAAACACGACTTTGCTCGTTGGCACGAATTTGATAAATCGCCGCGTTATGCAGCACATTCTCCCGATGGTGTAATAGAGCTTATGCCGGTAAGCGATGGCAAAATGTTTAGCTGCAAATACGTAAATGGTCACCCAAAAAATACCTTTAAAGAGCTTCAAACGGTGGCAGCATTTGGTATTTTGTCGGATGTGGATAGCGGTTACCCGGTGATGATCAGCGAAATGTGCCTATTAACCGCACTACGCACTGCTGCAACATCAGCGCTTGTGGCTACTTATTTAGCACCAAAGAACTCAACCACCTTAACCCTGATTGGTAATGGAGCTCAGTCTGAGTTTCAGGCTTTAGCGTTTAAAGCGGTATTGGGTATTACACACATTCGTTTATACGATATAGACGAAGCAGCCTCTCTAAAAGCGTTTAATAACTTAAGCACTAAAGGTTTAAACGTGACTATATGTGAAAGTGTTGAAGAGGCAATAAAGGGCGCACACATAATTACCACATGCACGGCCGATAAAACAAACGCAACCATTTTAACAAACGATATGATCCCAGAAGGTGTTCATATTAATGCGATTGGTGGCGACTGCCCAGACAAAACCGAGCTTGATTCCGCTTTACTCGAACGCGCTAATGTATTTGTAGAGTATGAACCACAAACCAGAATCGAGGGCGAAATTCAACAAATGAGCAGGTGCTTTGCTGTAACCGAGTTTCATAAAGTCATTAATAAACAGCAACTTGGTCGTACAAGCGAAAAAGAGCTTACTATTTTTGATGGTGTCGGCTTTGCAAGCGAAGATTTTACCGCGTTAGTGTATATTCGCGAGCAACTTATTAAATCAGGAGAATACGAAATACTCGACCTGATCACCCAGCAGCGCGACCCGCGTAACTTATTTTCAGTTCTTGAAGTACCGCGTATAGATAAAGAGAACGCAGCATGAGCCTAATACAACAAGCACCGAGCGCAGTTGTGATGGTGCGTCCGCATCACTTTACGTCTAATCCACAAACTATGCTCGACAATGCGTTTCAAAGTGAATGTGCAGCAAAAAATGAAAGCGAACAAGCCTTTAAAGAAGTTACCAATGCGGTTGAGTTATTACAAAATGAAGGTGTAACCGTTCATTTATTTGAAGACGAGCAAACACATACGCCCGATTCTGTCTTTCCAAATAACTGGTTTTCTACGCATCAAAATGGGCAATTAATTATTTACCCAATGTTTGTTGAAAACAGAAGATTAGAATATCGTAAAGATATAATTGATTATTTAACAGATCACTATAAAGTGTCGGTAGTGAGTGATTATGCGCATTTAGCGAAAGAAAATGCATTTTTAGAAGGCACCGGATCATTGGTACTCGATCACCACTATAAACTTGCTTATGCGGTAGAATCTAAGCGCACAACAAGATCGGTAGTAAATACTGTGTGTAATTTACTTTCGTTTAAGCCAGTTGTGTTTAACGCCGCTGATGAGCAAGGTATAGCGGTGTATCACACTAATGTACTAATGTGCGTAGCCAGCAAGTTTGTAATGATTGGCTTAAGTATGGTGCCCGAAGCGCAGCGCAGTGCGCTGGTAGGGCATTTTTTACAAAGCCATCACGAAGTAATCGATCTGTCAGTTGAGCAAATAAATAAATTTTGCGGAAATGCCATTGAATTAAAAGGTAAAAACGGCCGAATCTTAGCGCTGTCGCAAACCGCTTACAATGCGCTAACGGGCGAGCAAATAATTGCGATACAAAAAACGGCTAAACTAGTGGCTTTGCCTATACCTACCATTGAATCTGCTGGTGGCTCTGTAAGGTGTATGATTGCAGGGGTACATTTACAAAGCAAATAAGGCGAAATTTAAAGGCAACATGGTTGCCTTTATTGCATATGAAAGAGTAAGCGTTGCGAGTACATTTTAAAATGACTATGTTAAAGCGCATAACTATAAAAATATAATAAGGAATTCGCAATGTTCGATACGGTAGTAAAAAGTGTAAATAACCTGTTGTGGGGAGAAGGTCAGGTACTCATCTATATTTTACTTTTCACCGGCGTATGGTTTTCTGTGCGTTTAAAAGCAATTCAAATAGTTAAATTTAAACATATGTTTAGCCTGTTAAAAGGCAGTAGTAAATGTAATAAAAACGATATTTCGTCATTTCAGGCATTGTGTACCGGGCTTTGTGCTCGGGTAGGAACGGGTAATTTAGCCGGTGTTGCCGTGGCTATCTCGCTTGGCGGCAGTGGTGCCATATTTTGGATGTGGGTTATTGCCATACTTGGCATGGCAACCGGGTTTGCCGAAAGTATATTAGGCCAAGTATACAAAATTCGCGATAGTAACGGTGAATTTAGAGGTGGCCCTGCGTATTACATTCAACAAGGGTTGGGCAGCCGTGCCTTTGCTATAGTATTTGCCGCGTGTTTATTTTTAGGCTATGGCTTTACCTTTAGCGCAATGCAAACAAATACAATTACCGATGCACTAAACTATGCATTCGAAGTACCCACTTTTTATTCAGGTTTAGTTATTACGGTATTAGCAGGGTCGATTATTTTAGGCGGCTTTAAAGCCATTGCCCGTTTTGCGGAGCGTGTAGTGCCATTAATGGGTATATTGTTTGTAGCAGCTGCCGTTATTATTACAATTATGAACTTGCCACAAGTACCTGGCATGCTAAAAGATGTGTTTTTATCTGCTTTTGGTTTGCAAGAAGCGGGCGCAGGTGCAATGGGCGCAGCCATTAAAAATGGTATTCAACGCGGTCTATATTCTAACGAAGCGGGTGCGGGTAGTGTGCCGCATGCTGCTGCAAGCGCAAGCCCCATTCCTAATCACCCAGTAACACAAGGCTACATACAAATGCTTGGCGTATTTTTCGACACCATTGTACTTTGTAGTTGTACCGCCGTCGTTATTTTATTAGCCGATGTAGACATAAGCGGCGAAATGGAAGGTATACGTTTAACGCAAAGCGCCATGACCGCGCATTTAGCACAAGGTGGTGTGTACTTTGTAGCAGCAGCTATCACGCTATTTGCATTTACCTCAGTGGTAGCTAACTATGCCTATGCTGAAAGTAACTTACATTTATTTAAGCTTGATAACAAAGTAGGGCGCGGTATTTACACATTTCTTTATTTATCAATGATGCTTTGGGGCGCATCGGCCACATTAAAAGAAGTATGGGATTTAGCCGATATAGCATTAGGATTAATGACAGTGGTTAACGTAATCGCTATCATACTGTTAACGCCAACTATTTTGTCGGTAACACACGATTACCACGCACAAAGAGACAAAGGCATAGAACCCGAATTTAAAGTAAAAGACGTAAAAGTACAGGGAAAATGCGAAGACGGCATTTGGGATTGATTCGCGTATTTTAAGTAACTTTAACGATAAAAAGCGGCTTTATGGCAGCATAAAGTCGCTTTTTAATTTTGCATAATTATTCATATTTAGAGCATGTGAAAGTTTAAAATAGATATATAAAAGGTAAAAATACAGACATGATCGACATTGTCGCAGGGAAGAACGCAGCAAAAATAATAAACGAACAAGGTTTTAAACCTGAGCTATTTACCTCTTTTTTAGGAGCGAGTGGCGGGCCTAAATGGTTTACCTTATTTGGATTAGACAAATATATTTTTGGCGAATTTTTTAAAAACCGCACTCAACCGCTTAATTTAATTGGATCATCTGCTGGCGCATTTCGCTCTGCGTGTTTTGCCCAAAACGATCCGGTTGCTGCCATTGAGCGTTTAGCAAAATCGTATTCGCAAACGCGCTATTCTAGTAATAAACCAACGCCTAGCGAAATCACAATTAAAGCCCGCGCATTACTTGAAGATGTATTTGGCGATAATGGCGTAACCGAAATAATAAATAACCCCGTTTTTAAAGCGCATTTTATAGTGGCTAAATCTAATGGCTTTATTGCTAGCGAAAATAAATTAGTTCAGCTTTTAGGTTTATCAAAAAGTTATATGCTCAACCGTGTTAACCGAAAATTATTAGGCTCGCAGTACGAGCGATTTATTTTTGGCGCGCCAAACAGTAACTTATCAATAACCGATAGTTATAATTTTAAAACGCAAAACATAGCACTTAGCCAAACTAATTTAAAAGACGCCTTACTTGCATCGGGCTCTATACCACTTGTAATGCAAGGCATAAAAAATATTGCAGGCTCGCCACAAGGTATGTATCGCGATGGCGGAATAATTGACTACCACTTTGATTTAAAAATTAATAACCCAGGCTTAATTTTATATCCGCATTTTAATAGCGAGCCAAAAGCAGGGTGGTTTGATAAAAATTTAAAACGCAAAGTGTCGCCACTTAATTACGACAACGTAGTTATGATCACCCCATCAAAAAAATTTATAGCCGGTTTACCTTACGGAAAAATTCCAGACAGAAACGACTTTACCGATCTCGATGCAGATACACGGATTAAATATTGGAACACCGTGTTTAGTGAAACGGAAAAATTGGCTGAAGCGTTTGATGATTACATTAACTATAGCTGATGACTTTATATAAATTTGTGCTCAACAATTTCAAAAGATAAACCCGTGCTACCTCTAGTAATTTTAAATATATTTTTTAGCTCTCTATGGTATATACCTGGAGTACTAGTAATAAAACGTCGATTGAAAAAATCATGTTTTTGTAAGTTTTTTATATTTGAGGTTAAATTTGGTAAATCAAAATTATTTCCTAGAATAAGTTTTCTAATTGCTACAGATATTCCCATTGAACCTCTATTTAAATCAATTCTTTTAAGAAAAAGAATCTGGTTACCTTTATCAAATGAATAAAACCAAAGTTTTTTCCTTTGAAAAGAATGAATATCAGCTATTTTGTTACATGCTCTTTTGAAATCACATGTGTAAAACATACAACCATCATATATAAAATCTAAATCAATAGTTAAAAAAAATGAATCTGATTCAAAAAGTACTTTATGTATTTTAATAATATCAACATAGTAATAGGGTAAGATTAATCTAAACTCATTTTCAGGTAAGAACGAAATATGCTTTTGGAATGGGTAATAATCAAAGATTTCCATAGGGTTAGAAAAATCTGAAAAGCTTTTTAAATCAATACAATATTGAATATTTTTAGCAATATATAAATTAGGATCTACTGCAGGGTTCAAATAAAAAATAGAACCTATAATGTTAGAGCTATCTGCTTCAAGTACAAACGAAAAACCTTTATGATTATTAGCATAGTTAGTCCACATCAAAGGTGCGGTTTCGCTTTTAGTTAAAGAAATGACTCCATGCATATTTATAACATTATCCAACTCAGGGTTGGTTATGAATTCATGACATTGTGCTCCAAACTCAGCTTTGTCTTCAAAGCATTTACTTGGTGTTAATCTTAAACAAGGATCTTTTAAAAAGCTATCAAGAGCTGACTCTGGTAAATACTTAACTAATTTCATTTATCGAGCAATAAGAAATAATAAGAATAATATCATAAAAGGAGGATATGATATACGCCCATAAATTACGGTATGTAGTAAATAAGAAAAGGGCGAAAAGCCCTTTTATTTTATTAGGTTAAAGGAATTGTCATTAGTGACAGCTCGTCAATCTTTTCTAGCACGTTCACAAGCATTATCTCTCATGGTTTTATTCCTATCCGTTTTAGTTTCGATATATTCTTTAGACCAAAAACGACAAACTTCATCGTTAGTTTTTCGAGCTGAATTTATGGCTTTTTGCTTATTTGCTTGCTGAATACGTTGGTTTTTTAGTCTTAAAGCTTCGGTTTGAGCCCTAATTTCACGTGATTTAGCTTCTAAAGCTAGCTTATCTGAATAAGCTTTAGATTTTTCTTCAATAATCTGTGCTCTATATGAATCAAGAGATTCATCAAAAGCCCACACTGTAAGCCCAACTAAACTTAATGATAAATAAAGTTTTAAGTAATTGATTTCCATAATTAGCTTCCTGTCCTTTGTGAAATTTCACCTATTATACGAAGTAATTGATCTTGTAAATCTGATAAATATATATCCTGAGTTTTATGATTTTCCTTAAGAGTTTTGTACATAGATTCTGATTTCCTTGCTGACCATTTATATCGCTGAACTAGCTGAACATCAGAGGGTTTTACATTACCCCAAGGTGTGCTCATTGTATGATCATCGACAGAAATTTTACAATCTGACCATGCTCCAGTAGCAGGTAAATAACCTCGATAAATAATAGCTGTTAATTTTTCTACTGGGAGACTGGCTTTACCTGATTTTACATAGCGGCGTACTTGTCTTTCGCTTACACCAAGTTCTTTAGCGCCTTTGGCATAATCATAGCCAAATAAGGAAAGAAATTGTTTATGAAATTCTGATTTAAACATTGTGATTTTTACTCCTTTTAAAAAAATCACAATGGTTAATCATTATCTAACTCCGAATAGGTTTATCAAGGGCGCAAGCGCGGTATCGAGTAACTAAGGGCAGGGACTGCGCTTCGCTTAGTTACGACCGATTTACGGTAATGCTAAATTAAAATTTGTGTGCGGTCTACATGGCTAAAGCCATCGGTGTATTAAACAGCCTTTTTCATACGGCCAGTTATAATGCTGCGAGCCATAAAAGGTATATGGTCAGGATTATCAATTAAAAACTCTACCATCTGCTTTATCTCGATTTCTGAGTTGTCAGGTATCCAAAGGGTTATTTTTTTTAACCCTTTACCTTTTTGATTTTGTTCGTACTTTTGATTTCTAGTCATTATGTCACCAGTGACGGGTTGTTAATTGGGCTGTATTGCCAGAGTCGCAAGGCCACCTCCCGCAAGCGGGTCCCTCCTCGCTACTCTGACAATTCTGGTGGTGCTTCATCAAAAACGCCTACTTTTGGAGAATCGCAAGTGATGAAGTCATGAAAGTTTTTGTAACTTATTTCTATCATGCAACCAGAGCGAACGATAACCGTATAACCTGCAAGCATTAGGTCCCTTAGTGATAAATCAAAAATATGTTGGCCGTTTTGTGATGCTGAAAGATAGTAATTTTTTACAATCTTTCTTCTATCTGTATATTCAGACCAGCCTGAAATATGTAAACCGACTTTATAAAATGGATGATTGGTAGTTTTTGTTTCTTCTGGTTGTTCAGGTTGTTCAGGTTCTTTAGGTTTTGGTATTGGCCTGTTGGTAGATGGATTAATTTGGGAATTAGAAACAGGGGTATTATTGCTAACAACTTGCTGGTTAGAAGGTTCTGTAATTGTGTCGTTAGATTTAGTCGAAGTAGTGTTTTTTGCCCTTTCTTCTAAACTTTCACCAGAAGTTAAGGCACCAATAACAACAAAAAAACCTAAAGGTATGCAAGCAATTGCGCCCCATGTAGTCCAGTTGTTATACCATTTTTTTACATCCTTGCTTGTTGCCTCTTGTACTGATTTGTTATTTTTTGTATGGCTTGTATACAAACAAAAGTACCTACTTTCATAGGTTCTTTCATCAGTCCGGTAAACTGTTGAATTGCTTGTGCTGGCACCATCGTGAACTTTCAAAATATATTTATCATCTTGGCCCATATGGGTTTTTTTGATACATCGATAAGACATTTGTATCATGTCTTTAATGTCACGATTTACTTTTCTAAAATTTTGAGTAATTAGCATTATGTCGAAACCGTAATGACGGTGCATGCTAAAAAATTCGGTTAGCTCTTTCTGGGTTCCTTGAGTTGGCATAGATAAATGGCATTCATCTATAAAAAAATAAACCTTTTGGCCTTTTTCATTCTGCCAATCTTCATATTGCAAAAAGTGCTCTTTTTTTGAAAAGGGACGTTCTCCACCATAATTGTGGAATTCACCGTCTATAACTTCTATTAAATCACGGCAATATTCACCGTAAATTTCACAAAATTTATCAATATTTAAAGGAAGGTTGGTTATTACCTTTCTTCTATCTTCTGTGATGGTTGGTAGAATATGAGTGACAACGGCTTCGTAACTTTTGCCGCCGCCTGGTTTACCTTGAATGCCATTTATCATTTTATTAGCTGCCTAATCTAGTAAAAGGAATAAGTTGTAAAACTATACGAATTGTTAATGCAGTTACTATCATTGTAAGTGCTTGAGGTACGCCAATCTGATTTAAAAACCAACCTACTTCTGGAGGTATTGAGCTGGTATAAGCTGTTATGTCTAAACCATCAAAATAAGAATCAACACCTTCGAGTGCTAACCGTGTAATGTCCAAAAGACTATCAAACATCCAAATAGTTAAATCTTTGTGCATTTCCTGAACTGATAAAACGATACTCCAAAGAAAGCTTTTAAATTCGTTCCAAGTTGTTGCAAACCAATCCAACATATTAACCTCCAAAAATTATTTTGCGGCATGTAAAAGCAGCAGTTAAAAGTATGCAAAGTTTTAAAAAAGGTAGAATTACAGACCAATCAAAAGGTATTGATTTACAACCTAAATCAACCATGACGTCGAAACAAATCTGCATATCTGGTGCAGAACCACCTGCAAAATTTAACTTAAATTGTTCTAAAAAATTAAATAAGCCTGTTTGTTTTAATGCTTCACTTTGTGTCTCCCAAACTCCCTGAAAACCGTCCTCGTAAACGGATTCATAAAAACTTTGTGAACCGTTAGGGTCAAAGGTGCTTTCCACAGAAGTATTATTTTGCTTTTTAAGTTCTTCGAGTATTTGAGCTTGTAAATCGTTTGTTTTAACAACTTCAGTGCGGACACCTTCTGTAGAAGTTTTAACGCCTTCAACACCAGTTTTAACGCCTTCAACACCAGTTTTTACACCTTCAACGCCAAGTTTAACGCCTTCAACACCAATTTTAACGCCTTCGACTTGTGTAGTAGTTTTAACGGTTTCTTTAATTTGATCCCTTATAACCTCTTGAGTGTCAATTGTTCCCTTATAAGTATTCAAGGTATTTTCTTTAATGGTTGCTAATAGTTCGTTTGAGTTTTGAGTCTCTTTAGCTATGCGGTCTAAACGTTGTCTATGAGATTCTTCAGAACGGTTAATATTATCGTTAATGGTTTTTAAATTATCATTAACTTGATTAAGTGCGTCTAAGTCGTTTGATTTATCAGAATCATCAGCTTCTTTGGGGTCGTCTGGTGAATCAGGTTCAGGTGTTTTATCTGGGTCATCTGGGTTTGTTGGTTCCTCAGGTTCCTCAGGTTCCTCGGGTTCCTCAGGTTCATCTGGTTCTTCTGGGTCAGGAACACAGGAAACGGGTTCAGATGAACCATATGAAACAGGTAAATAATAACCGCCATTTGAATCGGTTTGAATTTCACATTGGCGGTTGTTTGGAGCTGGAAAACAAACGCTAGTAGAATTTGAAGTTGTACCAAAAACATATGGGTCTGCATCAGTAGGGTCTGGACAATCAGGATCTGGTTCTACAGGTTCTAAGGGCATAGCACAGTGAAATGGGGGGCCGTCCTCAGGTGTAGGGTCAGTAGGAACAGGTATTACATGTTTAGGTGCTGTATAAGGTGGGCAAGAATATTCAAAAGTTTCAACCATGTTTTCATATCTTACAGATTGAGCACGACCTCTTGAAGTCTCACCCCATTCGCCAGCGCAGGAACTGGCAGTACACATTACTTGAAAATAAATTCTAAAGTCCGGTCTTAAACCATCTTCACATTCTTGTGATATGTAGCGTTTTTCAGAAGTGGAATCTGGAAGTGGTCTTTGTGCTAAATATGCAGAACAAGCATTTTGACTAGCTTCAGTCTGATTTTCTCCACAACCAGTTATACCCCAAGCGTCAACACACCATGTAGGTTCTTGTCTTGGATCTTTTAAATCTCCTAAATCTGGTTCAGATGCAGAAGATAAATGAGTGAATATAAAAAAAGCGCTTAAAAGCGCAATTAATAGTTTTTTTGATTTCATAATTTTAGGCCCATCCGAAATTTTTACAAACTATGAAACCTGCTAACGCCCCTATCATTGCAGTTATTGTGCAGATAAGGGCGACAATTAAGCCGCCCATAAATTACTCCTGAACTTAAACTCGGTTAACAGCACGTTTACCAAGAGAGCCAGATTTAAAAGCCATTGCTACACCAACAACGATAACCATTGCACCTGTTACGAATGCTGCTACTGTTGTTAAATCTACTGCTGCAAATACTTCAGTCATGATATTTCCTTAATTAAAGTTTATTAATAACCATTTTGGCCGCCTTAGCTTTGTAAGACAAAAAACCAAAAAAAATGATGAGGCCGAAACCCCAAGTAAATGACTCTGATATTTCAAGAGCCGTTATCTGAATGCTATCGACATAAGAAGCCGCATCATGTGAAGGAACCAAAACAAAACCAGAGCATTGTTCAAGTGTTTCAGTTGTTGGGCTTAATGTGCCGTCAGCATTAAGATAAATACATTGCATAACTAGCTTTTAACCTGTTTTGTTTCTGTAGGTAAGCTATGTAAGCGGAAACCTTTCCAATCCATTTGACGTGCTACGTTAGCACCTTCGTAATATTCAATATTGAGTAACACAGGCTTTAAACCCCAGCCATTAGGGTCCGATTGCAAGCTTTCCAACTGTTGATAAGTACCATCATTAAATTGGTCAGCAGATACCTTTACAGATAAAATTTGAGCTGGGTTTTTTGTATGAAGTTTAAATTCGCCAGTTGTAGGCAGGGGAGCGCCTTTATCATCTGTGCGGTTAACTTTTACTAGGTCTGTAATAGCGCCTTCAATATTCATAATTTCTCCAATTGGGTTTAATTTTATTAATAGTTACAGTTAATGACACAAGTCCAAGCTCGCGACTTCGTCGCTCGAAATATTGCCAGCCAGAGCTTCGTAATCCATGAATAAGCACATGTTTTGATAATCCTCAAGAACGCACGCTTCAAGGAACTGCATATCTTCATCACTAGGTGCGAATAAGCGGCCGTCATCGTGCCAAGCTTGTATTTGTTCAGACACACCGCACATGATTTTACGTTGTGATTTAATATCTTTTTCAGTGAGTATCTGGGTAGTACCGCGTCGAGTAATTACTACAACAGCATCCCAAGCAACGCCTAAGATTCGGTTAGCTGGTTGGTCGCCATATTTAGTGGCAAAGTAGGGTGATTTAGATTCACTACGGCTAACCTCGCCAGTAATGCGGTCAACAATATCGGGCAATTGGTAGTGAATGCGTAACGTTTGGTCTTTACGTTTAACTTGGACGCCACCCATTGCAAGACAAAATGCTTTCCAATCTGATGAATCAGCAGCTTGGCGTACCTTCTCAAGTGCGTATTTTGAAACTGTGTCTAGTGTTGTATTCATTGCGTTTGCAACCTCACATTTGCCAGTATCACCTTGGCCTAATCGTCTAAGTTCACGCCAAAGGGTGACTGATGGGCCACCAATTTGCTGAAAACGTCTAATATCAAAAGTGCTTGCCCAAGTAGATGCACGTTCAGCGGCATCCGCTGGAAGTATTTTCATTTCACCCGCTTGCGAGCAAATTACTTTGTCTATGCTGTCACCAGTTACGGCTTTAGTAATATATTTAGCAATGTAACCAGCAGCAGAGCCTTTACTTTTATTAATCGTAATAGCCTTAAAGCGGGTGGTGCTTGTTCTAAATTCGCTTGGTGTATCTTCGGTGCAAAGCTTTTTCAGGATTGCGCGAACTTGTATTGCATCGCCTTTTTGCATGAATAAAAGCATGTGCCAGTGTGGGCAACCGTCATGATGAGGTTCAACAACACGGAATCCGTAAGGGCGCAAATTTTGTTTTGAGAATAGGGCGCGGGCACGTTTCCAAATACCGTTAAAATATTCCTGTGCATCCTGAGGGGTTGAACCATCATATTTATTATTTGGTCGGCCTGTATGATGAACTGCATGAAATCTACTTGGTGCTGATAATGTGTAGAACTCACCGCGATGGCCATGCATGTCTGCTAGTTCTTCAAAGCCACGAATGCGAACCATTAATTCAGCCGCTTGTTGTTTACCAGATGTGTGCGAACGTTCAATAATTGATTGCAGTGTTTCGAACTCATCAAAAGGGTTTGCATCGTTTGGAACAACAAATAAATCAGACATTATTTCGGCTGATTTGCGCTTACGTTCTCGGCGGTTCTGGATGGTTGGTTGTGATACATAAGCACTTGCTTTTTTATGTACGAGTCTTAAATCACGCGCTAATTGTTCGATAGTAAACGCTTGGATTTTACGTAACTTACGACGCCAGAAAATTGGGTCAGCAAAGCGGTTTAAAATACCTGTTAAAGAATCTGCTGAAAAGTGTGTGCAATAAGGTGAAACTAGTTCAGGCTCTTGAATATCAAAGGAATTTAAGTATTTAACAAGGATATTAAATACAGATAAAGTATGGCCGTTTTTACTTATTTTCAGCTCACAATAACGGGCTTTTTGCTCTGCAATTTCGCATAATTCATCGTCTGAACATGATAAATTTATATGACCAAAAAGAGGATTGCCAAGCTTTAAAGCTGTATCGGCATGCTTCAATCGTCTATCTGCTTCAACTAAACCATTGAACTTTTCAGCTAAAAAATAACCAGTACTTAGCATATGAGATAAGTTTGAATGGGTCTTAAAAACACGATTTCTAAAGGCTTTACTATCAAAATAGAAACCTGTTGCGGGCTTATTATTAGAGTTATGAATGCTAATATCTGAGTGAAATTTATCAAAATTAGCAGTTAAATTAATAGCTGTTTTTAGAGGGAAAACTTGAGAATATTGGGCGTTAGATAATAAGTTCATTTTAAACCTCATCATCTGAATAAACAGTTTTGTTAATTTGGTACTTTGCTACTTGAAATAAAATTTCACATAGAACACCAAGAGAAAAAACAAAAATAGATGACCAAATAAGAATGGTATGTTGCATAAGTTCAGCAAGTAGGAATACGGCGAATGAAACCAAAATTGGAAGTGTGTTAAATGATTTTAAAGTTAAACTCATATCCGTATTTCCTTGCAAATATAATGCACAAACTTGTGCAATAGCGCAGAATGTAGCGCACAAGTTTGTGCAACGTCAAGAATATATTTTACATTTTTGTGCGCTATAATTGATTTAGAGAGGAGATATATATGTCATTTAGTTACCAACTCATTGAAAAATACAAAGAATTTATGGGCTATTCTCAGGACAAACAAGTTGTTGCTGACTTGGATAGTGTTACGTCAGGTTCTTTATCACAAATTAAGCGTGGTGAAAGACATTTAACTGCTAATCAGTGTATTTTTTTGGCTAATAAAGTTGGAATGGATCAAAAAGCAGCTTTACTTAACTTAGCTATTGAAAAATCTAAAACCAAAGAAGAAAGTAAAGTTTGGACTGATATTGTAAAAAAGATTAGTGCAGCATGTGTAGCGCTAACACTAGTTGCAGGACTGACGAATGCTCCAACTGAGGACGCATTTGCGTAATAGCGATAGCTCATAAATTACGTTATGTTAAATTGAATGGTAAGTAATAAAGCGAGCGTGATTATTCAAACCAGCCCGCTTTTAGGAGAGTTATTAATGGTTAATTTAGCTCAGAATCTACCCAAAATTTAGTGCCTTTTAGAACAGCTTGTAGTGCAAGGCCATTTTCGGTTACAGAATATACAGTAACTTGGTCTGCAATGGCTTCGGCTACCAATGCTCCACCTTTATCTTCGTATTTTGCTGCTGCATCTGCGTTTCCGCCAAAAGCCCAACCGTGTTCAATGAATCTATTTACTGCTGCTTGGGTATGAAAAACCATAACTACGTTAAAATCTTTAACACCTAAACCTAACCCTAAACCAGCTTCACCCATGTTCATGTAAGTAGATTTACCGGTTAAGTTATTTTTTACTACGCCATAACCACCACCAAAACTAGCAAGAATAACGTTAACATTCGCGTTATCAAAAACTGCATAGCCTGCTGAATTTGCTATTTGCGTTTTAACATCAGGCTTTTTAGTATAAAGTTTACTAAGCGTGTTACTTTTCATACTTTGTACTAAAGACCGTTTTTCGCTTGGTGATGCACTACCGGTAGTCGCACAACCTGTAAGTGCCAACGAGAGTGTAAGTAAAAATAATATACTAAATTTTTTCATAATTTTTCCTTAATAAGATTTGGCATGGCAATTTAAGCATAGTCTAAAATAAGTATTTAATTGCTATGTCCAATACTAGACAGTATCGGACTTAAAGGTTATTCTGTAACTAACTTATTTAATTGAATATTTATATACTATGCTTGTTGCGTTAGTCGATACGTTAAAACAATTAAGGTATCAAATTGCTCATCTTGATGATGGCACTCTTAATTCAGAATACCCAGAACTAGCTACCTTTATACAGCAAGTTAGCTTGACTGTAACTGAATCAGAATCTGATCTTAAATTTTTATACCAATTTTTATATGTGTATGGCCGAAAATCAGAGGCAACATACAGTCGTTTTAGAAACGAACTCGAACGTTTTTATTTATGGTCATGGTTAATTGCCGAAAAATCAGTGTTCGATTTAAAACGTGAAGACATAGAAGCTTATGTAGATTTTATGGTTGAGCCTGATAAAAAATGGGCATCAACATCAGTGCAATGGCGCTATAAAGATGAGCAAGGTATCCGCCGATTAAACCAAAATTGGCGCCCTTTTATGTTAAAAGAATCAACGGCAAGTCAGCAAACATTATCGGCTATGTTTACTGCACTCAATGTTTTTTATAAATTTTCATTATTAGAAGAAAAAACCTTTGCTAATTTTGTTCCTGTTGTGAAAAAAAATAGCCCGTATTTAGTTGTGCAATCTCAAATTCAGATCCCAGACACCTTAAGCGATATACAGTGGGAATATGTGTTTGGGGTTACTCGCGATTTATGCGAGAAAAAACCAGATTTAGAACGTAATTTATTTACCTTAGCTTGTTTAAAAGGTCTGTATTTACGAATTTCTGAATTGTCAGAGCGCCCGCAGTGGTCGCCTGTTATGTCGCATTTTTGGCAAGATAATGACGGATTTTGGTTTTTACGTATTATGGGTAAAGGCAATAAACTTCGTGATGTGACGTTAAGCGATGATTTTGTTGAATATTTAAAACGTTATAGATTATACAGAGGGTTACCCGCCCTTCCCCGCGTTGATGAATCCGAACCTTTGGTCCATAAAATTAGGGGCCAAGGTGGCATGACTGTTAGGCAAATTCGCCGTTTAGTACAACAAAGTTTTGATTTGGCTCAACAATCATTATTAGATGATGGTTTTAAAGATGATGCTGAACAACTTGAAGCTGCTACTGCACATTGGCTTCGCCATACTGGTGCAACACATGATGCGCAAACGCGGCCGCTTAAGCATTTATCTGAAGATTTAGGCCACGCAAAAATTGCGACAACAGATCAAATTTATATTCAAACTAATATTAAAGAACGAGCAAAGTCTGGCGTTAAAAGGAAAATTTAATGACCTATTTAATTATCGCCTTTATAGGTGCATTATTTTTAATTTATTCATTAACATTTAGACAGTTAGAAAAAACAGAAGTCACCGGCCCAATGTTTTTTGTAATGGGCGGCATTGTTTTAGCTAACGTATTGCCTAATAACGGCGGTGAATTAAAAGCCGGTGTAGATTTATTACTTCCGTTTATAGAGTTAACCTTAAGTATATTTTTATTTTCGGATGCGGCAAAATCTAAATTGAGCGTACTAAGGCATAGTTTTCAATATCCAGGCTTATTGTTATTTATTGCCCTCCCCTTAACATTATTGTTGGGGATAGGTGTTAGCTTGTTTATGTTTTCTGAACTTTCATTAATTCAATCTGCATTAATCGCAATTATATTAACACCAACCGATGCGGCATTAAGCAAAGGATTATTAGCAAGCACAGAAGTTCCTGAAAAAATTCGCGAGGGTATTAATACCGAAAGTGGATTAAATGATGGATTATGTGTTCCAGTATTTTTAATATTTATTTTGTTAGCTAAAAACCCTGAGTCAGCTATTACTGCTTCTGATGTTGTTAGTGTATTTTCTCGAGAACTTGGATTAGCACTGTTTGTTGCTGCAGTTAGTATTAGTATTTTTATTCCCGCTTTAAACTTTGCAATGAAACGACATTACTTTGCACAAAACACTAGCCCATTTTTATTGTTAGGTTTTGCAATGGCTGTATTTTCTATTACACAGTATTTTCATGGTAGTGGATTCATAGCTGTATTTGTTGCAGGTTTATTGTTTGATAAGTTTTCAACTAAAGCGGTTAGTTCTGAGTTAATTGAGGATTCAGAACATATTGCTGATTTTACGTCGCTGATGATTTGGTGTTTATTTGGCTATGCATGTGCGTATTTAGTTTTTCCAAAAATGAATTTTGAAATTGTAGTTTATGCGTTGCTAAGTACTACGCTAATCAGAATTATTCCGGTTATGTTATCGCTACAATTCACATCTTTAAATCTAAAAGAACGATTTACCTTTGCATGGTTTGGACCACGGGGACTTGCATCGATAGTATTTACTTTGATGGTGATTGATACGCAAATAGAAAATAAATTTCAAATTGCGAGTATTGCTATGACCACAATATTTTTTAGTGTGTTTATTCATGGGATAAGTACAAAACCAATCGCGCAGAGTTTTAAAAAAGCATCAAAATAAACGTATAAAAAATTTAAATAAAAAGGCAGCGATAAATTTATTGCTGCCTTTTTATTTGATTAAATTATTTGAGCACGTGTGCTAGTAATTCAATTGGGTGTTTAGGTTTAAATTTCTCATAGCGCTTTACTTGGCTACGACATGAAAACCCGGTTGACAAGAGTTGTTCTGATTTAGTTTTATCAACAATGGGCTTCCAACTAATTTCGTATAATGCACGAGAGTTATCTTGGTTTTGCGCTTCATGCCCGTAAGTTCCCGCCATGCCGCAACAACCTGTATTGGTTGTGTTTAATGTTAGTCCAATATCGGAGAATATAGTTTGCCAAACATTGGCTGCTTTTGGCAGTGATGTGGTTTCAGTACAATGGCTCAATAATGTAAATTCGGTTTCATTATTTTTATTTGCACTTAAGCCTTTAAACGATTGAGTTTCTAACCATTCGTGGGCAAGTTGTACATTAAAATCACCGCGGTTATTTTCTAAAATTGTATTATATTCATCGCGGTAACACATAACCAACGACGCATCTAATCCTACTAATGGCGCATTTATATCATTTAATTTATTTAAAAATTCAGCTGCGTTTTTGGCGGTTATTTTAAATTCATGCAAAAACCCTTTTACATGTTGTGGTTTACCATTGGGTTTAAACGGTAACAACATTGGTTTTTTGCCAAGTTGAGTTATTAGAGTAATAAAGCTTTCTACTAATTCAGCTTCATAAAAACTAGTAAATGGATCTTGTACTATTAAAACGTATTCGCTTTGTTGCTGGGCATTTAATTTAGTTAAAAGCTCAAAGTTAAATTGCTGTGCTTTGTTAATTCGTTTTGAAAGTGCCGGAATGCTCAGTTGGGGTGTATTAACATAGCCAACTGTTTTTTTTATTAAACTGCTAACAAATGTTGTATTTACAACTGGGTTAATTATTTTTCCAAACTTGGCCATAAGTGGCGCGCTACTTTCTATGTTACCCACTAAGTAATCTTTAAGTGGACGTGCATAGTAACTGTGGTAGTAATTTAAAAATCGAGCACGAAAAGTAGGAACATCAACTTTAATAGGACAAGCCGTTGTACAAGCTTTACAGGCTAAACACTCATCCATAGACGCTTTTACTTCGTGAGAAAAATCGTAAAGACCTTTCTTTTTCTCGCGGCTATGTACAAATCGTTCCCACCAAGTAATGACTTCGCCTTTGTTTAATTCTTTTTCTACACCAAGCAAATCTATGTTTTTAGATTCTTGCAAACGCAGCCATTCGCGCATTAAACTCGCTCGTCCTTTTGGAGAATTCCGACGATCGCCTGTCACTTTATAAGACGGACACATTGGCGAATTTTCATCGTAGTTAAAACAAATACCATTACCGTTACAGGTCATGGCGTTGTTAAAACTCGTTTTAACGTCGATTGAAATTTGTTTATCGAACCACGATCTTTTTTGCCCATCGACACTGACTAGTGAGTCTTCACTATCGATTGGGGTGCATATTTTACCTGGATTTATTCGATTATATGGGTCGAACGCTGTTTTAATTTTTCGTAGTTGAGTAAATAAATGTTCGCCAAAAAACGCCGGTCCATATTCACTACGGTAGCCTTTACCATGTTCGCCCCACATTAAGCCGCCGTACTTTGCAGTGAGTTTAACTACTTCGTCTGAAATTGTACGTAGTAGTTTTTCTTGTTCTGGATCGCACATATCGAGTGCCGGTCTAACGTGTAAAACGCCGGCATCTACATGACCAAACATACCGTACTGTAGATTATGACTGTCGAGTAAAGCTCTAAACTCAACAATGTAATCGGCTAAGTTTTCTGGTGGTACTGCAGTGTCTTCTGCAAAAGCTAATGGTTTTTGACTACCTTTTACATTACCAAGCAAACCAACCGACTTTTTACGCATTGCATAAATTTTTAAAATGTCGCTTTTGTTACTGGTAAGCTGATAGCCAAAGACTCCATTTGTTTGATTAGCTACACAGTCGTCTAGTAATTTACAAAGGGAGTCTACTTTATCTTTTATGTCGTCGGCGGCCACAGCATTAAACTCAACCATATTGAGTCCTTGCATGTCTTTATGTGGAACGTCGGTAATTAAGTCCGATACTAAATTCCAAACAATATCTTCACGTGCAAGGTTTAATACTTTGCTATCAACGGTTTCTACCGATGTAGCACGAGCATCAACTAAAAAGGGAGAGTGACGAAGTGCTGAGTCAAAGCTGTCGTATTTAATATTTATTAATGTTTTAAATTCGGCTATGGGGGTTAGGTTTAATTTTGCCTCAGTAACAATCCCAAGTGAACCTTCAGAACCCGTAATTAAGCGGCTCATATCAAAAGTAAGTAAGTCATCACTTAGTATATGTTCTAGGTCATAGCCGGTTAAAAAACGATTTAAACGTGGAAATTTAGTTAAAATAGCATCACGTTCATCAATGGCAATATTAAGTACGGTTTTGTATATAGAGCCGACTAAAGTGTCTTGCTCTGCAATAATTTTTGCTTTTTCGACATTTATTGGAGCGGTACTCATTGGTGTACCGTCTACTAAATAGGTTGTAAGGCCTAATATATGATCGCTTGTTTTACCGTAAACGAGTGAACCTTGACCTGATGCATCGGTACTTATCATACCGCCTATGGTTGCACGATTACTGGTCGATAAATCGGGAGAAAAGAAAAACCCATAAGGTCTTAAAAAGTCGTTTAACTGATCTTTTATTACGCCGGTTTGAACCCGAACCCACCCTTCTTCTACGTTAATTTCGAGAATTTCACGCATATAACGGGATAAGTCAACAACGATACCAGGTGTTAAAGACTGGCCATTAGTGCCAGTGCCACCACCACGAGGTCCAAACGTTAATGATAAAAAAGGGTCTCGTGATGCGGTTTGCAAAGCAAGTTGAATGTCTTTTTCGTTTTTGGGAAAAATAACACCTTGCGGCAATTGTTGGTAAATACTATTGTCGGTTGACGCAGTAATACGGGTTGCATAACTTGCATCGGTATCACCCGTAAAGCCTTGCTTTTGTATTGTATTTAGGTAATTTGCGACAAGGTCTGACGCGGCATCTTGCTGAGTAATTGTTGCGATCATAACGGCATACTTTTAGACATTTGGTTAATTATATCATGCTGATTGCTAATAGAAATTGAAGAATTTACAGTTTGTAACACTCTTTTTGTCGATTTGAGCGCTGCTGTAATTATAATCAAGTTAACTACACGAGAGGTCAATTATATGAAAAAAATTGTATTACAGATCATGGGTGCGTTATTTATTTTATTAGGATTAATATTTGCGGTTGTACCTGGTCCATCACTTATATTTTTTATGGCTGGTTTATTGTGTTATTCGTTTTATTATCCAAAAGCGCGGTATTATTTGTCGCTTTGCCAAAAAGCACTGACTAAATCGTGTCAGTATTTAGATAAAAAATTAGCACGCTATTAAAACAAATTAAATTAAGCAACAAAAAAGCCAGCATAAAATGCTGGCTTTTACATAGTTACACGGTTATTTAGCTAATTTTTTAGCTAAATATAACCAAGTTTCGATTACTGTATCTGGGTTTAATGATACAGAGTCTATGCCTTGGTCTACCAACCATGCAGCAAAGTCTTCATGATCTGAAGGGCCTTGACCACAAATACCTACATACTTTCCTTTTGCTTTGGCTGTTTGAATTGCCATAGAAAGCAGCTTTTTGATTGCAGGGTCTCGCTCGTCAAATAAATGAGCAATTAGACCTGAATCTCGGTCTAAACCTAGAGTTAACTGTGTTAAATCGTTAGAGCCGATTGAAAAGCCATCAAAGTGTTCTAAAAACTCTTCAGCAAGCAATGCATTTGACGGAAGTTCACACATCATAATTACTTTAAGACCATTTTCGCCACGTTTAAGGCCATGCTCTTCTAGTAATTCGATTACGCGCTTACCTTCTTCAAGTGTGCGTACGAATGGAATCATGATTTCAATGTTAGTCATGTCCATGGTATTACGTACACGCTTAATAGCTTCACACTCTAGTGCAAAACAGTCGCGGAAGTCTTCAGATATGTAACGTGCTGCACCACGAAAACCTATCATTGGGTTTTCTTCTTCTGGCTCGTATTGTTGGCCACCCACTAAGTTAGCATATTCGTTTGATTTAAAATCAGACATACGAACAATTACACGCTCTGGTGCAAACGCACAACCTAATGTCGAAATACCTTCAACGAGTTTTGAAATGTAAAATTCGACAGGTGAATCGTAACCGGCAATCATGTCAGTTATTTCAGCTTTAAGGGCATCTGTTTGTGCATCAAAGTTTAATAACGCTTTTGGATGCACACCAATCATTCGGTTAATAATAAACTCAACACGAGCAAGACCAACACCTGAATGTGGTAAACGTGCAAAGTCGAATGCGCGGTCTGGGTTACCTACATTCATCATAACTTTCATTGGTAGGTCTGGCATTTCGTCAACACGTGAAGTGAGCACTTCAAAGTCTAAAATACCTTCGTAAATGAAACCCGTATCGCCTTCGGCGCATGATACTGTTACTTCCTGTCCTGCTTTGATTAGGTCGGTTGCATTACCACAACCTACCACGGCAGGAATACCAAGCTCACGGGCTATGATTGCTGCGTGACATGTACGGCCACCACGATTAGTTACAATCGCTGCGGCACGTTTCATGATCGGCTCCCAGTCTGGGTCGGTCATGTCGGTAACTAAAATATCACCAACCTGTACTTGATCCATTTCGTCAATCGAGTCGAGTACACGCACAACACCGCTACCAATTTTATGGCCGATTGCGCGCCCTTCTACAACAATGTTGCTTGAACCGTTTAATTGAAAACGTTCCATTACGTTGGTGTCTTCGTTTGAACGAACCGTTTCTGGACGAGCTTGCACTATATATAGTTTGCCGTCGTTACCGTCTTTTGCCCATTCGATGTCCATCGGACGGCCGTAATGCTTTTCAATGATTACAGCTTGCTTAGCAAGGTCTTGTACTTCTTCGTCTGTAATGGAAAATTTATTAGAAAGTTGTGGATCAACATCCACTATTTCTACTTGTTTGCCGTGTGCTTTGTCGTCTGAGTAAATCATTTGAATGGCTTTAGAACCAATATTACGACGAACTACAGAAGGCTTATCTTTTAATAATGTTGGTTTATGTACATAAAATTCGTCTGGGTTTACAGCACCTTGTACTACCATTTCACCTAAACCGTAGCTTGAAGTAACAAATACAACATCTTCAAAGCCAGATTCAGTATCGATACTAAACATAACGCCAGATGCTGATTTATCTGAGCGTACCATACGCTGGATACCAGCTGATAAAGCAACACCACGATGATCGTAACCTTGGTGAACACGATAAGAAATTGCGCGGTCGTTAAATAACGAAGCAAAAACGTGTTTAATTGCAACCATAACGGAATCAATACCAACTACATTTAAAAATGTTTCCTGTTGGCCTGCGAAAGATGCATCGGGCATATCTTCAGCGGTTGCAGATGAACGAACTGCAAATGATACATCTGCTGAAGCGTCGCCATGAAGTTGGCTATATGCATCGCGAATGGCTTGGTCTAAATTTGGTTGGAATGGTGTATCGATTATCCACTGGCGGATATCGGCACCTACTTTAGCGAGTGTATTTACATCATCAACATCGAGTGTATCTAAGATGTCATGAATTTTGGCATTGAGTCCAGATTGGTCTAAAAACTCATTAAAAGCATCGGCGGTTGTTGCGAAACCACCCGGTACTTGTACACCAGCGTTAGCTAGGTTAGAGATCATTTCACCAAGAGAGGCATTTTTACCACCTACTCGAGGAACATCTTGCATACCAAGCTCTTGATACCAGAGAACGTATTCTTGCACGGGTCTTTCTCCAAAAAACAAATTGTAGTTGAAACTGTGAGAGTTAAGAAAGAAAACCTTTTATAAAGGCCACCTTCATTCTACACTGGCAACAGTCCTCGCGTAAACCGTGAGTAACCCATTTTAGGGATTAAAAGTAACAAAAAGGTTAATTATGAGAACTGCATTTTATATATCTGATGGAACAGCAATTACATCAGAAGTGTTTGGGCATGCAACATTATCTTTGTTTCCAATCGATTTTAATCACAAAACTATTCCTTTCGTAGAAACAGAAGAAAAAGCACACGAAATTAAAGCGTTAATTAATGCAACGGCTGCAAAAACAGGTGAAAAGCCCTTTGTATTTTTTACATTTGTAAATCACAGTTTGAGCGAAATTATAAAGTCAGCAGATGCTATTCCGTATGATTTTTTGACCACGTACAGCGAAAAAATTGAAAAAGAACTAGAGGTAGCGCCTGTACCAAAAATGCACCGGACACATTCTATACACGAGAAAAGTTATGACTTTAGAATAGACGCGGTGAACTACGCTTTAATGAATGACGACGGCGGCAATATTAAAAACTTTTCTGAGGCTGATATTATTTTAATTGGTGTGAGCCGAAGTGGTAAAACACCAACTAGTTTGTACTTAGCTTTACAATATGGCATTAAAGCAGCCAACTACCCTATCACTGAAGAAGATTTAGAAAGCGAAGGTTTACCTAAATGCTTAGTGCCTTACAAACATAAATTATTTGGTTTAACTATTGACCCAGAAAGGCTCGCTGCAATTAGGCACAGACGAATGGCTAATTCTAAATATGCTTCTATAAGGCAGTGCCGTATTGAAGTACGTGAAGTTGAAATGCTCTATAAACGCCATAAAATTGCGTACTTTAATTCAACCCATCATTCAGTTGAAGAAATATCTGCAAAAATACTAATGGATACCGACCTAGAGCGTCGTAAGTACTAACTTATTTGTAATTAAAGTAATAAAAAAAGCCGCAATTAAGCGGCTTTTTATATGAGTGAGTTTTATTTACGTGCATCTTTTAATAAATCAGCAACTAAAAAGCCTAACTCTAGTACTTGGTCTGCATTAAGACGAGGGTCACATTGTGTTTTGTAACGCTGCGCTAAATCGTCGTCTGATAAACCATATGCTCCGCCGGTACATTCAGTAACATGTTGACCTGTCATTTCTAAGTGAACACCACCTGCGTATGAACCTTCTGCTTTATGAACAGAGAAAAACTGGCTAATCTCGCGCATTATATTGTCAAAGTTACGAGTTTTGTAACCAGAGGTCGCTTTTTCAGTATTGCCATGCATAGGATCTGAGCTCCAAATTACCTTACGCCCTTCCTGTTGTACTTTACGTACTAGTGCTGGTAATTTTTCTGGCAGTATATCTGCACCCATGCGTGTAATTAATGTTAACCGACCTGGGATGTTATCTGGATTTAATGCATCAATTAGACGTATTAATTCATCTGGGTCCATACCTGGGCCAACTTTTACACCAATCGGGTTTTTAATGCCTTTAAAAAACTCAATGTGTGCGTGATCTAATTGACGTGTGCGCTCACCAATCCAAACAAAGTGCGCTGAACAGTCATACCAATCGCCCGATAAGTGATCACGTCGTGTTAGTGCTTCTTCGTAGCCCAGTAACAATGCTTCGTGTGATGTATAAAGATCAGTCTCTTTAAGGCTAGGAGCAATAGTTGAATTAATACCACATACTTCCATAAATTCTAGTGCATCTTGAATTTTGTCAGCTAACTGTTGGTATTTTTGTTTTTGTGGATTGGCAGCTACAAACCCCATGTTCCAGCGATTGACCTGATGTAAATCAGCTAGACCACCCTGTGCAAATGCACGCAATAAATTCAACGTAGCAGCACTATGATGGTAAGCCGTCATCAAACGCTGTGGATCTGGTATGCGCGCTTCAGCTGTGAAGTCAATGTTGTTAATGATGTCGCCACGGTATGATGGTAGTGAAACACCATCAATAGTTTCTAAATCTGCAGAACGTGGTTTGGCATATTGTCCAGCCATACGCGCTATTTTAACTACTGGGCACTTTCCGCCATAAGTTAAAACCACTGCCATTTGCAAAATTGTTTTAAACGTATCTCGAATATTGGCTGCGTTAAAATCACTAAACGACTCTGCGCAGTCTCCACCTTGAAGTAAAAATGCGCGGCCTTCACATACATCTTCAAGCTGTTTAAATAGGCTACGCGTTTCTTCTGCAAAAACTAACGGTGGTGCTGTTTTTAATTGGCCTTCAACAGACTTTAATACTTCTTGATCTGGGTACTGTGGTTGCTGCAGTATTGGCAGTTCTCTCCAGCTATTTGGGTTCCACGATTGCATATTCTATCCTCATTCCTACTTTACCTGATGTAGTGAAATTAACGTATGCAAGTACCTCTATTCAAGCACTAAATTCACTATTTACTAATTATTTTGTTATGGGGTAGTTATAAACAAACATTAATCACTTTATTTTTGCATTAATATGAAAAATAAACTTCATCAAGTTTGTAATATAAACGCTTAATATCAATAAATTACAAATAAAAACATTAGATTTATAGTGTACAAGAACTGTTAGCATAGTAAGGGATATTATTAGCAATATACATAGGAACACATCATACTTAATTGCCACTCATTGTACTCTTAACTTTACAGTGGGAGTTAAGTAATTGTTGGCGCTAGTATTGCGTTTGTAAATTATTGTGCTAACGATGCATACTCAAGGTTTAGGTACGACCCCCTAAGATTAATAATCTTATGTAAAAGAGTCACCTATTTACACAACGTTAAAGAACACATCATACTTTAATCTATTAAGAATTTATTCTCAGCATCTGTGAATATATAAACTATTGCAGTCAAAGGACAAGGTTAGTATTCTTATTCATAAATGTAAGATGTGTTCTTGGTGTGTTGTGGTCTCAAAAATTAAAATAAGAAGTCAGTTTGATTTAATGAGCGAGTTAACCTCATTATTGATTGGTGAACTCAAGCAGTGTGAATATTCAAAAGCTGAATATTATAAGTTGCCTGATGTGAGTGCTAGCGAGGAAGATAATGTGCCTCAAAGTATATCCGTTTCAAAGATAACGGGAGATGATGCTCAACGAGCTATTTTTAATTCATTTACTGATATATATACAAAGTCAGGATTAAGTAGTCGAGTACTTAAAAGACACCCTGGTTTATTAATTATAAAAAACGCTGATAAACAGGCGCTTGCTAATAGGATTGCTCAGGTAAATACAGCTAAAGCAGCATTTAAAGAATGTATTCTGAGTATTGATAACAACGACGCTCGTTTTGAAGCTGTTCATAATGCTGTACCAAATTTAATTACCCTAGCCGCATACAGAAAAATACACAGTGAAAGTGAATCACCTTTTTCTGTTAGATTTACATGGATGCACAAACACGCAACCAAAACCCTCACTAAAAAAATGGCTCTCGAGATGTTAAGTAAATCTGCAGGTTATACAAACCCAAGAATGATCGACCAACAAAAATGGCAATCTCTGGTCGCTCAAGAACAAATGAGAATAGCAAGTTTAGGTGAAAAGGAAAAACTAAGAATAAGACGCCCTACTCGAGTAAGCCCGCAAGTTAATATCAGATACACTGCACAAAATCGTTACCACGTTAGTGCTGCATTACCATTTATATTAATAAACCCCGAGCCCGATGTTAAAATTGGTACCTTACCAGATTACGAAAAGCCAGCTAGTCACCCTCGAAAACGAGAGTATGATTTCCTAGTAGATAGACTTTACCTTGAACAGGTAACAAATTAATTATGTTAAAAAGGCCACATTAAGCGGCCTTTTAGTATGTGTAATAGCAAAAATAAATTATTAACTATTTTTCGACTATTTCTTCTATTTTATCTTCATCAATTAAAACGGCGTTTTCAACGATGCGTTTACCGCCTTGAATTTCAATACGTTTATTATGCTTGTTCAATGTAAGTATTTCATCACAAAATTGATCTGACGGGTGCATTTCATAGGTGTAATCTATAATATTGCCTGTTTTATCGTCTTTTACATTGGTAATACTGTATTCAGAGATAGCCCCCTTTTCAATAAGGTCTTTCATAGTCGTTGTCATATCACGACGTAATGCTTTTAATTTGTTTTCTGTAATGTTGTCGGTTGAGTATATCGAACCATATTTTTCCATAATCGAAAGCAATCTGAAATGATACGTTTTGCCAGGTGCCGCATAGCGCCAAAGGTGGTATAAACGTAACATCATCCAGCGTGATAATCCCCGCTTTAATTCTTGGGCACTATTAAAATAATAACCTTTATATTCAAGGTTATCGATCATGTTATGAACAAAAGCATTTAAACACGCAACGCATTTAACATTGCCTCCCTGCCCCTTTTTCCCGCTAAAATGTAAAGAAGATAAAAAATTCATATTTGATTCGTAGAACGAATCATCAATGTCTGAATTTTTAGTATCTGTTGCAGAATATTTAAACGAGAGTTTTGAGCCTTGAAGTGCTTCAAGCGATTCTTTAATAGCAGGATATGGCATAGACTGACCAACCGCTTTAAGTTCTTGTGCTAACTCGTTCATAGAAAAAACAACGGCATATTGAATACCGGACTTAAAATTTATTTTTACTATTTTACCTTTGGAGGCTAAACGGATAAGAGCACGTTCTACTTTTTCTTCTCTATCTGATGGCCAGACTAGGTATTCAATATCTTCACCGTCTTTACGAGTACTAACAACTGCCGGTGTTATTTTTATTTCGCCGTCATATAAGATACCATCTACTTTTTCTGATATCTTACGCGTAATAATTGTTTTTTTAGGCGCTTCTTCTAATGGAAGTTTTTTATGACCCGATCGAACAAAACGTCCCCATAAATCGTAATGATTAAATGTATTAGAATAAGCACGTAAACCATGTGCTGCATTTTCAATAGAAATGCGAACGTCTTTGTTATCTGTAAATAGTGCTAAACTTTCGTTATCAATTGCACTTTCCACCCCGTGAATTTGGCCTCTTAATGTATCAGGCAAGTTATCTACCGAGATGTTGACCTTTCGGCTCATTGTTCTTATTTCCATTTATTATTGCGACATCTAATAACAACACATAAAACAAAAAAAGTTAAATGTTTAAGTTAGTATAAAAGTGATCTGCCTTTAATTAATCAACTCAGATCAGTTTTATACTAAGTAGTCGCGTTTTTCTTTAATTTAAGATCATCATTATACTAACAAAGGTGTTTCAAATCTCATTTTTACTAACTCAGTTAAAAATTTGTCCACTAGTATGCTAAATTTAGCGGGCAAAGCACGACAAATTTTGTATTTAATATACCAGCCTGTGTATAAGAGCATTGTCAGTTAGCATAGATCTGATCTGTACTTACTACAGATCAGATCTATACCAATTAATTACTGCATTTACTTAACTGAACGGTGTATAACTTTCTAATTTACTTAGTAAAAGCATGATCTTAAGTACCGTATTTGTTTATAACTTTAAGGGTAAGCTGTGTATAACTACAAAATATATTTAGCAGTTAATCAAATGCTGATCTGTAAGTTATTAAAGATCTGATCTTAACCACGTATAATACTGATCTACTTTTTTAACATTTATTTATATTTATCATGTATTTACACGCTTATTTTCCGCCCTTAACCTTTATTACCTTATATATTTAACCACCTTTATACTTCTTTATTTATACTAAGCAATATTAAAGGTGTAAAATTATTATATGATGTCTTCTTTTTAAAACACATGTCGCCATAAATAGTTGTTTACAGGCATTTGAATGGACATTATACTAATTACCTAACTTTGAGGAAGGAAAGTATGTCAATTAATAATAATGCGCTAGATACCTATCGACTTTTAAAAGCAACAGCTGAAGTTGCTGAAAAGTCACTAGAAGGACGTATTCAACATTATCGCGCTCATCTTAAATCAGAAGAAAAAGAATTAAGAACATACACCCAAAAAGCAGCCGCTGATTTATTAGGATGTAACAATCGTACATTAAAACGTCGTCATGACAATGGTGACTTTGACGATTTGAACATCAAACGTGGTGCTAACGGGCATTACGCTTACACCTTGGTTAATATATTTGCAATGGCAGATATAATGGATATAAAGCCTGATCACCGAGCTAATAGCGATAAACTACAGGTTATTGTTATTAATTCGCTCAAAGGAGGATGCGGCAAAACAACTAGTATGGTTAATATTGCAGCGGCATTAGCCACTACAAATATTAAGCGTTACCGCATTGGTATTATAGATCTCGATCCTCAGGGCTCTTCGTCTAGCTTTTTCCCATCGAGTGAGCATGATCCCATTACTGTCGGCGACTTAATGCGCGATTGTATTGATTTAGATGACGGTGAAACCTGGCCAGAATTCGTTTCAAGTTCATTTTTACCAACGCATATACCAAACATTCGTGTCTTACCTTCTGGTATGGATGATTTTTACTTTGAACACGAAACTGCAACTTTACTCAAAGACACCTCTAATTATGAAGAGACTCGTCATTATCATAAGTTACTCGAAAAGGTCATTGATCCTGTAAAAGACGAATTCGATATATTACTAATAGACACAGCACCCACTCTTAACTTTATGTTTTACAATGCATTAATGGCATCAACAGCAATGTTAATTCCCGTTCACCCAGAAGCGGTCGATTTTGATGCTAATAATAAATATTTAAAACGTTTAGGTGAGATTTATCATACTGTTGCAGCTCTTGGCCATGAAGGTTGGGACTTTATGCAATTTCTAGTAACGAACTACGTTAAAGGTAACCACTCACAGCGTGACATTGTTAAAGATGTACGTAGCGCTTTTGGTCGTCAAGTTATGAGTTATCCAATTAACCATAGCTCTGCAATTACGGCTAGTTCGTCTTCTTTCAACACCATATTTGATCAAAAAGCGTCAGACAGTCTAGCAAGCCGCGAATCACTTATGCGTGCTCAAGAAAATATTAAAGATGTTGTTGATGAACTTGAAATGCTGATCCGATCTAACTGGCAATCTACCCAATCAAAACTAAATACCCCTAAGTAAGGATGTTAAATAACAATGGCTAAAAAACGTAAAAACGACACCCGCTTAGACCCGTTTGCAACGGCTGTAGGGAATAGCAGCCTTGATGCGCTTTTAGAGCAAGCGAATGCTGGCGATGTTATTAAAATGCCTGCACCGAGTGACTCTTCGCGCCAGATTACCCTTGTTTGTAAAGTAATTTCGCATGCTGATATTCAAAAAACGACTAATGTTTATGGTAAAAATCGTCGTGTCCAGTCGTTATTAAATGAAAAATCGGTCTCGGATATCCTTCCTGCTATTCGTGAGGATGGACGAAACCAGCATCCTGCTCTGCTTTGGGAGCAAGATGATTCAAGTTTGGTACTTGCTGGTTCGCGCCGTCGAATGGCGTGTATTTTAGGTAATGCAGATTATCTTGTTTTAAGTTCAAGCGATTTCACAGAGCAAGATGCTAAAATTTTAGCTGTATCGTCCGATCAATACATAGCACCAAGCCTGTGGGAATTAGGCCAAGCTTACCAACAAACCAAAAACGAGCTGCTCGAACAAGGTAAAAAAGGATCGTACCGCGAAATTGCTGCAATTGAAGGTGTATCTCACACCGCAATTGCAGACGCAATAAAAGCGTATGAGCAAATACCGTCTTCTGTTATTGCTTTGTATCCAACCGCTAATCACGTTGGTCGAGAAGTCGCTAAAAAGCTTATTACTGCCAAGGAGCGTAACGCAGAGAGCTTTAACCGACTGATAGCTGATGTAGCTGGCAATACTGAAGTAAACGCCATTACAAGTGACGACAAGCGTGCTATGGCTATCACTAAGTTATTGACTACAGAACCTCAAGCGGCTTCAAAAAAAGAAGCTGTACTCGAAAACGAGTATGTAATGTTGCAGCGAAACTTAAAAAGTGGCGATGTATCAATTAAAATTAACAATAAAGTTATGACAGACAAGCGTTTAGAGCAGTTAACTAAGTTACTTAGTGCATTTAATTAGTTAGTAAAAAAATGATCTGCTAGGTCCTATAAGTTAGTAAAATCATGATCTACCAGCCTGCTCAGTTAGTAAAAATTTGATCTAAAATAGCGTTTATTTAGCTGCTTTACCTAAATAGCGTCGCTGAGATCATTTTTTTACTAACTATTTACCACTTCAGCACCATTCTGTGAGTTATCCGTTTATCCCTTAGTAAAATTATGATCTGTAAAGCCCCCATGCTGTGTAAAAGGTGTTTATATTTTGTACGTTATTTGTGGGTTATTGTTTATTTTTTTATTATTGGGCTATTTAGTACCACAAACCGAATTTTTACCAAGCTATCAGCTCCAACCAGTTTACTTTACTGTGAATAGTGCTTTAGCTCAGCGCTTATAAGGCATATACTGGGAAAATTATTTTTAAAAATTAATCCTTTGAGTGACATGTCTGCTAACCTATCAAAAAATGATTTACTCGCTATTTTTGAAGAAATTAAAAATGAGCAGGCTACCCAGTTTCCTCTTTCCGAACGCTTTATAAATAAACTGTTTAAGCCAAACGTGTTGGCAAAAGGAAAAGAATATTATAAAAATGGTAAAATTACTTGGTTAGAACATAACAGTGATTTTTCGGTGGTAGACTCAACTGTTCAAAGTGATACCGGTGCTTCGTATAACCAGCGAGTTGAGATCAGTAAATTACCAACGGGTTATTCTGTTGATACCCATTGCACCTGTAATATCAAAACAAAATGCCTACACCTCGCAGCCATTTTACTAAAGCTCAAAATAGAGCACTCTGGTGAGTATGGCGAAGACTACTTTATAAATGATTGGTTCAGCGAATTAAGTACACTTAAAAGTACCGAATTAACAACCCCATCCCAAGTGTTACTTTTTATATTAAGTGTTGAAAATAATAAAGTATTTATATCTCCCAAAATTGCTAATTATGATAAAAACCAAAATTATACGTTAGGGCGTAACCTAACCGACCAGCAATTAAATAGCTTTATAACGCCAAATGATTTACTTGAAAGTGACTTTAGGCTTTACAGCTGGATTCGCTCACAAAATGCAGTCGGTAGCCTCGAGCTAAAAGGTCAATGGGGATTTAGTGCGTTACAGCAGTTAATTGCTACCGAGCGCTTATTTTTACATCGCTCTCGTGTTGCAATTAAACCTCAAAGTGGTCAATCACTTAGTTTTAATTGGCAACAAGAAAAAGAGCTTACAAAATTAGTTGTTAACTTAGAACAAAGTAAAAATTGGGCGGTGCTCAAAACCACACCGCCCACATATATTGATCTTGACCATCTAAAAGTTGGCCGCATACGTACACCGTTAAGTGGCGATGAAATAGCGCATTTACAAACCATGCCTGCAATACACAGCGCTAATTTTGATCGTATTTATAAGCAGCTTGCAGATAACTTTGGTGCGGGAGTTATCCCTCACCCTACCAATACGCAATCTGTTTTACCGCAAACAGCGAGTAACGCAGTAATTAAAGTATCTATGGGAGATGCTGGTTTAAGGCTGTCCTTATCCTTTAGGTATAAAAATAAAAATTACCCTGCAGGTAAAGCGCCAAATAATTTAATTAATAGCGCGTTTGAAAACACAATAACCAATGAGCTTGTTAATTTAGGTTTTGAGTTTTGTAAAGGGGGTTTACAAAGTGAGTTTACTTTCAACAAGCAATCGGCTATTCATCTGCATTGGTTAACTTACGAGGTATTTCCGAGCTTTAAAGAGCATGGTTGGAAAGTCACTATTGGTAAGATGGATATCGCCAATCCACAAAGTGAAGTATCACTTATTGCTAATAGAGCTGCAGGGCATCAAATGCACTGTAAAGTGCTCATTAACAATAGTAAGCTTTCGCACCTTTTTAGTGACGAAGATCCACTTTATCAATCGTTAAATCGACAAAGTCAGTTGTTTCATTACTACCCTGTTGGCCGACAGTTTGGTGTTATTAATAAGTCAGCTATAAATTTGCTGACTGATTTTAAGCAACGTTTTGAATTTGTAAAAACGCGTGATGAATTTAATATACCGCTTTCGTACTTGCCAGAACTTGTAAAACATACTGCAATCAACGTTGAGCTTCACGACGATTCACTCGAGCGCTACCTTGAGGAGCTTAACAATACCGGTAAAGCTATGCCGAGTGTATCGCTGCATGGCTTAAATGAGTCGGTTGAACTTAGAGAGTATCAACAGCAAGGTGTTGATTGGCTAAGTTTTTTAAAACGTCATAAACTTGGTGGCATTTTAGCTGACGATATGGGGTTGGGTAAAACACTGCAAGTCATTGCGTTTTTAACAAGTACGTATAATCGCCCACAAGCTGGCCCTACACTCATTGTGTGTCCAACTAGCTTAGTGAGTAACTGGCAAAACGAAATAATAAAATTTACTAAAGGTCTTAAGGTAATAACCATATTTGGCGCTAATCGCAACGAGCCATTGAAGCACCTAGCACAAGCACAATGTATACTTACAACTTACCCTTTATTAAAGCGTGACATAGCTTATTATTCGCCGCTTTATTTTGAAAATATAATTCTTGATGAAGCGCAATATATTAAAAACGATTCTGCTCAGGTATCACGATTAGTAAAAAGGCTTAATGCTGATTTTAAATTGTGCTTAAGCGGTACCCCAATTGAAAACAACTTACTTGAGCTTAAGTCTTTACTCGACTTTGCTATGCCCTCTTTATTAGGCTCTCAAGCTCATTTTAAACAACATTTTCAAACGCCTATTGAACGCGAAGCCGATATGGAACGTGCCGAGCAATTAAAAGCACTTATAATGCCGTTTATTATGCGTCGAACTAAAGCACAAGTTGCGCAAGAACTACCGCAAAAAACAGAAATTACTAAAGAATTTGAGTTTGAGCCTAAACAAAAAGAAATGTATCAAGGAATAACACGTGCACTTGAAGAAAAGCTAATTGATCTATTTGCTGAGCAAGGCGTTCAAAAAAGTAAACTTGCCTTTTTAGAGGCTTTACTAAAGCTTAGGCAAATTTGTTGCCATCCAAAGCTTATTGAGCCCGATACACAAGCAGGCTCTGCAAAATTAGAATGGTTGTCTACTCACCTCCCTTTAATGTTGAGCCTAGGGCGTAAAGTAATTATATTTAGCCAATTTACGTCCGCGTTAGATTTAATTGCTAAACAATTGAATGAGCTAAACATTAACTTTAGTTTATTAACAGGCCAAACTCGCCATCGCGATAAAGTCATTGATGAGTTTACCAGTGGGAAAACGTCTGTATTTTTAATTAGCTTAAAAGCAGGTGGTACTGGGCTTAATTTAACACAAGCAGATACCGTTATTCATTTCGATCCATGGTGGAACCCTGCGGTAGAAAAGCAAGCCACCGATCGAGCCTACCGTATTGGGCAAACAAATCCTGTTTTTGTTTATAAGTTGATCATGAGTCATTCAATTGAACAAAAAGTTTTTAAAATGCAAGAGGACAAACAAGCACTTGTTGATGCCCTATTTACTGATAAATCAATGAGTTTTACACAGTTTGATGAGCAACAAATGTTGTCACTTATAAAAAGTTAATTTATTTTTAAATTAGTGCGATCTTTTTTGAACTTATTCAAATCTAGGGCGTCTACTATTATGCTTGTTGATTAATTGCAGTTAACACAAGTTTTCATGTTGATTTCCTATTTAGTTACTAACTTTTAGTAATGATTAAGCCAGTTCATTTTGAACTGGCTTTTTTTATGCTTCTTTTTAGTTGCCCATTAGCTGGGGCTGAAGTTATACCAATCCGCAATAATGCTTAATCATTTTGTGGGGCCAAAAGTGTCGCTATCTGCGTTAAAAAATTCTTATTTACGACTGCATGGGTGCAGAAGGTAGATCAATGCAGGAGTAATGGCCGAGAACAACTAAATAACTAGTTTTTTGCCAAGCTATCAACACGTTTACCTATCCTCAAAATAGAACACTAAATAAGCGGATTGGTATTATTTAAATTAATTCGATCTTTTTATGAACTTAATTCAAAACAGAGCGTCTACTATTATGCTTGTTGATTAATTGCAGTTAATACAAGTTTTCATGTTGATTTCCCCCATTTAGTTACTTATTTAGTAATGATTAAGCCAGTTCACTTTGAACTGGCTTTTTTTATAGCTAATTTTTAGCATTTAATGGTTTATGAGCTAAAGATCAGTTTATTTAGAATAATTTGATCTTTTAATGAACTTAATTCAAAACAGAGCGTCTACTATTATGCTTGTTGATTAATTGCAGTTAATACAAGTTTTCATGTTGATTCCCCCTGTTGTGTTACTTATTTAGTAATGGTTGAGCCAGTTCACTTTGAACTGGCTTTTTTTATGGCTGTTATTTACTACCCCCTACTTCTGTTCAAACTTATTCGTTATGATGGCATGTCTATAAATTTTATAAGTTTATTTTATGATTACTCAAATACTCACCCAAATTGATTGGGTAAGCACTGCAGCAGGGTTTACTGCAGGTATTGTGCTTTATAGTGTTATTGCCGTTTTGCCTCGCAAAAAATTAAAAAAAACAATTAACGAGCAGCAACAGCAACTTTCTTTATTACAAAGTCAGTTCGATAACAAAGAAGAGCAGCTTAGCGCCTTACAAGATGAACACGAGCTGCTTGAACATAGCCATCAAGAACAGCGTGACGAGGCGCAGCATTTTAAAACGCGTTGCAGTGAGCAAGAAAAACAAAGCATGCAATATAATCAGTTTTGGCAAAAAGCCGAAACCGAATTAACTCAGCTACGTGCGCAATATAATAATCGAGACATAGAGCTCAATAATATGCGAACCACGCTAGAGCAAAAGCAGCAAAACTTTACTGAACAGCTAGCGCAAATAGAGCAAAGTAAAAACGTGCTTAAAAAAGAGTTTGAAAACTTAGCCAATAAAATACTCGATGAAAAAACCCAAAGCTTTAAAGTGACCAACCAAGAAAGTATTGAACAACTGTTAAAACCTGTTCAAGGCGAGTTAAAAGGCTTTAGAGATAAAATGGAGTCGATTCATGTTGAAGATTTAAAACAACGAGCTCAGTTAAAAACAGAGCTTTTACACTTACAAGCCAAAAGCCAATCCATCACCGAGCAAGCTGATAAACTAAGCAATGCGCTGCAAGGGCAAAAGAAAACCCAAGGTAACTGGGGAGAGCTGATGCTTGAAAACGTACTCGATAGCGCAGGCCTTCGCGCCGGTACTGATTACAAGCGTGAAGTGTCGTTTAATACCGAAGACGGCCGCTTACGTCCCGATGTTGTTGTGTACTTACCACAAGGTCGTCATTTAGTGATTGACGCAAAAACATCCCTTAATGCCTACACCCGTTATGTAAATGCTGAAAATGAACTGGATGCTAATCAAGCTATTAAAGAGCATGTAAATGCAGTTACAGCGCGTATTAACGAGCTAGCAAGCAAATCATACGACCGTTTGCCAGGGCTCAACTCGCCAGAAGTTGTGATTATGTTTGTACCAATAGAGTCTGCGTTTGTAGAAGCGCTTAAATATCAAAGCGATATTTACCAACAAGCCATAGAAAAAAATATACTGGTTGCCACACCTACAACGCTGTTAACGAGTTTAAATATTGTAAAACAGCTTTGGCGTTTTGAAGAGCAAACCAAATATTCAAAAGAGCTTGCAAACCGTGCCGAACGTTTTTACAACAAATTAAACGGCTTTTTACTGAGTATGGAAGGGGTTGGTAAACAGCTAGACCGAGCAAAAGAAAGCTACGACAAGGCTTTTTCGCAGCTTTACCGAGGCAAAGGTAACTTAATTAAACAAGCCGCTGAATTTAAAGAGCTTGGTGTATCTGTTCAAAAAGAGTTGCCTAACGAGAGCGTAGAGCGAGCACAGCTAGAGTTAGACTAGCCCTACTGGTTTGATTGGTGATAGCGCTTATAAACTGTAAGCGCTATTTATCAAACTTTGCTTTAATCGAGCAGTACCCTCAATTACTAGGCTTAAACACAAAAGTAAAACGCAATAAAAAGGAATAACGTAAATGAACGCTAAATTTATTATTTTTGCTTTAAGCTTATCAAGCTTTTTTACAAACGCCTCAAATGAAAAAACGTATCAACCAATTCAAGCTGACTATAGTGAAGGTGAAAAGTGGGTATGGAAATATAAAGGGGTAACACCTAGCAATGAAATACGTGCACAGGGCACAGACACTAAGCAAATAGTCAGCAAAAGTGGCACTCTAGGTATGTTAACGGGTAAAGGAATTACCTCTTTAAAGGTATTAACAAAGCCTAATAACAGCACAACGGCGCGTTATTATTGGCCGTTATATGTGGGTAAAACATGGGTGTTTGAAGAGCACTGGGAAAGCGAAGATGGCACTAAGGGCTCAACAATTCAAAACGCTAAAGTTATCTCATATAAAGATGAAACAGTAGAAGCTGGCACATATAAAGCTTATACCATTGAGTACACAGGTAAAATTACTAACTCAAGAGGCTACTCAGCCGACACACAAGATATTCACTTATATGCACCTAAATTAAAAACATTCATTAAGTTAACTCAACGCCAAAAAGGGTATTTATACGCTGAAGAGCTAATTGAATATACCAATTAATAATTCATTTTTTCAAATAGCTGCAATATCCAAAAATATAAGTGACATTAAAATGGTCGTACAACTAAAAAATGCAGTTCCTTCTGTAGCCGAGAAAATTTATAACGTTTTTCAGAGTGCTTATAAAGTAGAGGCCTTTTTAATAAAGGCTTCACATTTTCCACCTCTTAGCAGAATGCAGCACGATATTGTGCGCAGCAACGCATTATTTTATGGTTTTTATTGTGAAAGTACCCTAGCTGGAGTTATAGAAATTAAAGTAAAAAATAAGTGCTTAAGTATCGAAAGTTTAACTGTGCATCCAAGCTACTTTAAAAAAGGAATAGCGGGTAAGTTAATTGCTCATGCGCTTAAATCGCATACGTATAACAAAGCGGTAGTAGAAACTGCTGTCGCAAATACGCCAGCAATTAATTTATATAAAAAACATGGCTTTTCTGAATATAAACAATGGTTGCCGGCACATGGTATTTTAAAAACGGCGATGCTACTTGAACTTAACTAACAAAGTACATGATTGAGTTATCTACTTTAATTAACAAACCGGATAGGCAGAAAACATGACAAAAAATAAACTAATCAAATTTGGTTTTATTATGGCTGCAGGCATGAATATAGGCGGTGTTTTACTTTTCTCTCGATTTTTTACAAACCCCGTAATAAATGAACTAGACCCTGTTGTTATGTCTAACTTTGGCTTGTTAATGATCGTTATATGGGGCTTAGCATATTTAGCTAGCGCTTTTATTACCTCAAATATAAAGTGGCTTGCCGGCGCGTTTGTTATTGAAAAACTGGTTTATGTTGTGACTTGGTTATTATGGTTAGCAAACAACAAGCTAAGTAATGTATATGATAAAGATTTATTCGCAGGTATTTTTTACAGTATTTACGGTATAAACGGCTTTGTGTTTATGATGTTTTTTGCTTGGGTATTTCTACTTAATAATAAAAACGGCTAACCGTTAAAACTGGCCCTCATTCAATAAATCACTCATTTGTTTCTGTGTTAAACATTGTCCATTTGACCAGCTTGAATTTAATTGCGTAATTAAGCTACCAATGCGCTGCGATTTTTTTTGCAGCTGAGTTATCAGTGTATTCGCTTCGTTTTGCTTTAGTTGCAAGCGCTCAATAACAACCGTGTGATCTAGGTCGTTTTCTGGTGTTTTTAACGTCGGTATTTCCTCTAACGAAAACCCTAAACTTTGTGCAAACTTAATCATTTTTATTTGCTCAATGCTTGAATGTTCGTATTGCCTGTAGCCATTACTATTGCGGCTGCTTTTCGGTAACAAACCTTTACTTTCGTAATAACGAATTGTACTAGGGGCAACGCCAACGAGTTTTGCAAGTTCACTTATTTTCATAGTGGTCCTATTTAACCTGAACTCTGGATAATAAACCTATATCTAGCAGCTATTTTCAACGCTAACTGCGTTGAATTTACTTGCAATAGGCCAGCTATTGATGCGTAAATTCGCCCTGTTTTCATTGAAAATCTCTGGCTAGAAAAAATCAATTTTAATATCACCTTTATGCAATATATTAGTAAGTCTCTTAACCATAGTTCAGGTTAATTAATTTATAAATACTGCCTTGACCTTAAAGCTAACTTTAAAGTTATAGTGACGATAATGTCAATTTAATTGGTTTGTAACATGCCAGAAAATCAACAAGGTGTCGTCTTTTCACCTATTACTTTACCTAGCGGTTTAGTTTTAAAAAATAGGCTAGTAAAAGCGGCCATGGAAGAAAACCTAGCTGAAGCCGATCTTACACCATCGCAAGTACTTAAAAATTGTTACAGCGCATGGGCACAAGGCGGGGTTGGTTTAGTGATCACCGGTAACGTTATGGTTGATCACTTAGCTATGACAGGCCCAGGTGGCCTGGCGCTTGAGCTACGCACTGATATTACATCGTTTGCTGAACTTGCGCGATTATCAAAGCAAAATGAATGTAAAGTTATTATGCAAATTAACCACCCAGGCCGCCAAGTATTTAAAAAAATGGGTGGGAAAGTGCTATCAGCCTCTAACGTGCCACTAAACATGGGAAAACACTCTCATCTATTTGGCCAACCAAAAGCAATGACACACAACGAAATTAATGATGTTGTTGAGCGCTTTACAAATACGGCATTGCAAGCACAAAAGGCAGGGTTCGATGGTGTGCAGATACATGCTGCTCATGGTTACTTATTAGCCCAGTTTTTATCGCCTTTAACCAATAAGCGTGATGATAAATACGGTGGTAGCCTTGAGAATCGTGCGCGTTTATTAACCGAAATAACTCAAAAAATTAAGGCTAGTTGCGCAAGTAACTTTTCGGTATCGGTTAAACTAAATTCTGCTGATTTTCAGCGCGGTGGATTTGAACCTAGCGACGCCCAAGCAGTAATTACTCTATTAAGTGACTTAAATATAGATTTTGTTGAGCTTTCGGGCGGTAGTTACGAAGCACCTGCCATGCAAGGTAAAACGGCCGATGAACGTACACTCGCTCGTGAAGCGTACTTTTTAGAATTTGCCAAAACAATTAGTGAAAAATCCAGTGTTCCTATTATGACTACGGGTGGTATAAGCCGCTTAGGTGTAGCAAGTACGGTTGTTAGCTCAGGAGTGGCGCTTGTAGGGATTGCAACTGCATGTGCATATTACCCTTCTCTGGCCAAAATTTGGCAAACAAAGCCAAATTTTATTGCATCACTACCTGTTGTTACTCTAAAAGACAAAACCCTAGCAGGCCTAGCCACTATGGCATTAGTAAAAAGGCAAATTCGCCGCATGGGTCAAGGCAAACTTGCAAAAATAAATGCATCAGCGGTATTTACTTTAATTGGCGACCAAATTAGAGCCATAAAATTAACAAAGCGCTATAAAAAACGTTTTATTGAAAAATAGTCCTTATAACCGCCGTTGTTGTCTCTATTAATTAAGTTTATTAATTGTTAAAAATACGCTAAAGTTTAATTAGCATATTTATATGATAATAACTAATGAAAGGAAAACAGAATGCGGCTTAAAGGTTATCTAAAAAAGCTTCTATGCTTTTGGGGACTTCATTTATTAATAATTAGCTTGCCAGGCCTTGCAACAGAACAGCAAGCAGCGCAGGCATGGCAAGATCCAAGTATATTTAGAGTCAATAAACTCCCACCCCGCGCGTTCTATTACCCTACAGCAACCGAGCAAAACGCATTTACAATGGAGCCTTGGCAGCTAGATAACTATAAATTACTAAATGGGCAGTGGAAGTTTAACTGGGTTGACTCTCCTAGTAGAAAACCAGATGGATTTGAAAAAGTAACCTACAATGACGCAAGCTGGGATGAAATAGCTGTCCCTGCCAATTGGGAGCTAAATGGTTACGGTTCTCCTTTTTATCACTCTCACTACTGTTTAATACCTAATACTGAGCAAATTGAGCTACCGCGTTACTATAATCCTGTTGGCTCATACCGAAAAATAATTAACATTGACGAAAGCTGGAATAACAAACAAATCCTTATTCATTTTGGGGCGGTAAAGTCGGCGTTTTATATTTATGTAAATGGTCAGCAAGTTGGTTATTCAGAAGACTCTAAAACTGCCGCTGAATTTGATATTACGCCATACGTTTCTAAAGGCGAAAATACCCTAGCACTACAAGTTTACCGTTATTCAACAGGGTCTTACTTTGAATGCCAAGATATGTGGCGTATGAGTGGCATTGAGCGCGATGTATATTTATATGCTGCGCCAAAAGTGCGTATAAGTGATTTTGAAGCCAATACCACTTTGATAGATAATTACACAAACGGCGAGCTAACGCTAACCACAACAGTACAAAACCACACTAAGCAAACCCACGCTAACTTTGACTTGCTCGTTTCACTGCTAGACGCAAACGATCGGATAATTAGTACTAAAACGTTGTCAGTTCCTAAAATAAAAGAGCAACAAAGTACGCAAGTTAAAGCAGTGTTTAAAGTCAATGATGTACTGCCCTGGAGTGCTGAAGTTCCTAATCTTTATAAATTAAAAATAGGCTTACGCAATAGTAATGAACAGGTGGTTGAGTGGATCGGAAAATCAATAGGTTTTAGAAGCAGTGAGCTAAAAAATGGCAATATTTTAGTTAACGGCAAACCGGTTTTATTTAAAGGTGTAAATAGGCACGAGCACGACCCTGTAACAGGGCACGTGGTTTCTAAAGAGTCTATGGAAAAAGACGTAGCATTAATGAAAGCCTTTAATATTAATGCAGTACGTATGGCTCATTACCCGCAAGATCCGTACATTTATCACCTTGCAGACAAATATGGCTTATACGTTATGGATGAAGCTAACATTGAGTCACATGGAATGGGAGCTGCAAACCAAGGTAAGTACGACCCCTCGGCACACTTGGTAAATAAGCTTAGCTGGCAAAATGCATACATAGATCGCATTTCAAACATGTATCACCGTTCTAAAAATAACCCATCGGTTGTTATGCGCTCACTGGGTAATGAATCGGGCGATGGTATTAATTTAGAGGCGTCGTACGACTGGCTAAAGCGTCAAGCCCCAGGATTTCCAGTCGTATCTGAACAAGCACAGTTAAGACGCCACACCGACGTATACGGCCAAATGTATGCGCCAATTCATTCGGCTGTTCGCTATGCGAAAACGAAGCATGACGTATCAAGGCCCATGATCTTAATTGAATACGAACACGCAATGGGTAATTCGCTAGGTAACCTTGAAGAATATTGGCAGGCCTTTGAAAAATACTCACAGTTACAAGGTGGTTTTATTTGGGATTGGGTCGATCAAACTTTTACCATGAAAAACAGTAAAGGTGAGCTTTTTTGGGCATATGGTGGCGACTTAGAGCCACCATTTGCGGTAAGCGCAAAAAGCTTTGCTGCGAATGGGTTAGTTTACGCCGACAGAACGCCTTACCCTTATTTGTGGGAAGTTAAACAGGTACAGCAAAACATCGACTTTGAGTTAACGAGCAAAGCTCCTTACGAAATAAACGTAATTAACAAACATTTTTTTGCCGACCTGTCTGACTTTACTTTGTCATGGCAGCTAATGGCCAACGGTGTTGAAGTCGAGCAAGGTGCTAACCTTGGTATTAATGCCAAACCACAAACATCTCAGCGTGTTAGTTTGCCAATTAAAACAAAACTAGGAGCAGGCATTGAATATTTTTTAAATGTACAAGCCGTTCTCAAAAACGCTAAAAATACATTGCCAACGGGTCATGTAGTTGCATCAGAACAACTAGCATTAACAGGCTTTGCACTGACTATTAATACAAAATCAGCCTCGTTAAAAGTAAAGGATTCTGAAAATTCTTTAGCTTTTTCTACTAAAAACGCTCAATTTACGTTTAACAAAAAAACAGGCTTATTGAATGAAATTAATGTCTTTAGAAAGCCATTACTAGCCAATAGTGTAGACCAACCTGTGCAGCCTAACTTTTGGCGTGCGCCTACCGATAATGATTTACCACAAAAGGGATATGGTGACTCGTTTGCTGTGTGGCAACACGCGGGATCAAATACAACACTGACTAGTTTTAGTAGTAAAAAAGTATCCTCAACACAATACAAAGTCGAAACAGAGCACACATTAAATAACGTTGAAAGTCGGTACTTCACAACTTACACAATAAATGGCAATGGCGTAGTTGATGTAGATGTTTACTTTTATGCTGCACCTCATAATTCGTACTCAGCCTTACCCAGATTAGGTATGCAGTTTGTTGTGAATGAGAACTTTAAAAACGTACAGTGGTATGGCCGAGGGCCTCACGAAAACTACGACGATCGTAAGTCATCGGCTTTTGTTGGCTTATATCAGTCTGACGTTGACTCTTTACGTGTACCGTATGTTCGCCCGCAAGAAAACGGTCACAAAACGGATGTACGGTACGTTACGTTTTATAATGATAAAGGAATTGGTGTTAAGTTCTCTGGCGATCCTTTAATTGGCTTTAATGCATCTTTCTACGATATGCACGACTACGATAAGAGTACTGAACAAGTTAATCGGCGCAATATGCACCCATCAGATTTAACCAAAGCCCCGTACATTTTTGTAAATATAGATTACAAGCAGCGTGGTGTAGGTGGAACGGATTCGTGGGGTAGTAAACCCTTGTACGAATATGAGCTCCCATGGTTAGACTACAAATACAGCTATAAAATTGAAGCTGTTAAGTTAAACGCTAAAAAATAGCTATACATAAAGCTTTAAATGACTACCCTAAGCCCGCTTTTTCCCCTTAAATAGTGGGCTTTTTTTATGTAAAACATGCTAATTTAAACGTTTGAAATAGAAGGAACGTTAATGAACATAGGTATTTATATATATGATGATGCTGAAGTACTCGACTTTTCAGGCCCATTTGAAGTATTTAGTACTGCTCAACGTTTAGCTAAAAACGAGTGGAATATATTTTTAGTCGCGCAACATATTCAGCCGGTCAATGCGCGAGGCGGCTTTAGTGTAAACCCCCATTACAGTTTTGCTGATCATCCTGCCATTGATTTATTGTTAGTGGTTGGCGGTGTTCACAATAATGAGCTCACTAAAGCCGCTGTTATTGATTGGATAAAACGTACAGCCCAGTCAGCTCCGGTAGTAGCATCGGTTTGTACCGGGGCATTTTTATTAGCAAAAGCAGAGCTATTAAATGGTAAAAATGTAACAACCCATTGGGAAGATATAAACGAGCTAGCCGCTTTGTTCCCTTTACTCAATGTAACGAGTAATAAGCGCTGGGTAAAGCATGATAAATTTACAACCTCCGCGGGTATTTCGGCAGGTATCGATATGAGCTTACATTTAGTGGCTGAGCATATAAGCCCTGAACTTGCAGAGCTAACAGCAAAACAAATGCAGTACACCTGGCACAAAAGTATTTAATCACCCTCTAACAACCTATTGTAAAAAAAGAAGTTTACTGATTAGCAAAAACAATACGGCTTAAATGTACCTATTATGCGATAAGCATACTGATATAAAGCAAAAAAGTTTGCTAAATTAAGGTTGGTTAATACAAGTATGTATTGCTAAATCAACTTATTGCAAAACTCATAAAATAATAGCAGTAAGTAAATATCACTTTAGGGATTCACATGACATTACTTAAAACCTCGGCACTTGCTTTTTCTATATTAGCGGGGCTGTCTTTATCTGGCTGTTCTATGACTCAAAATACTCCATCTACCTTGGCCTCTGCTGAAATAGTCACGTCACTTTCACTCGCGCAAATTTATAAAGATAAAGAATTTAAAACCCAGCGTAGCACTTACTTTAAGTGGCTAGACGATGGCACTGGCTACACCGTACTTGAAGAGCGCGAAAGCGAAAAAGAAAAAGCAGACGATAACAACGCCGATGATGAAAAAGAACACGGCGTTAAAGGTAACGACATTGTATTTTACAATGCAGACGGCACAGGCCGTAAAGTATTGGTTGAATTTGAAAAGCTACTGCCAGAGGGCGCAGACGAGCCATTTGCAATAGAAAGCTACCAGTGGTCAAAAGACGGTAAATGGCTGATGGTATTTACCAACAGCGAGCAAGTTTGGCGTTCGCGCAGCAGAGGCGACTTTTGGTTACTTAACCTTGAGACAAACCAATTACAGCAATTAGGTGGTAAAGACGTTGAGCCAACTAAGTTAATGTTTGCTAAGTTCTCGCCAGATAGCTCAAAAGTGGCTTACGTACGCGACAACAATATTTATATGCAAGCGGTTGGTAGTAACGATGTAACTGCGCTCACAACCGATGGCAGTGCCACCATTGTTAACGGTAATTTTGATTGGGTATACGAAGAAGAATTTACTATTGCCGATGGCTTTCGTTGGAGCCCCGACAACAAATCAATCGCCTATTGGCAGCTTGATACCAGTGACGTTAAATTTTTCACTATGATCAACAACACTGACGAACTGTACCCTACCCTAAAAGAATTCCCTTATCCTAAAGCCGGTGAAACCAACTCTGCCGTGCGTGTTGGTGTGGTAAGCCTTGCTGATAAACAAACCCGTTGGGCTGAGCTTGAAGGCGATAACCGCGACCGTTATATTCCGCGTATTAGCTGGGCAGGCACCGGTAATGAATTAATGATTCAAGACTTAAACCGCCCACAAAGCCATAACAAAGTGTGGTTGTTTGATTGGCAAAAGCAGCAACTGACCAAGGTTTTAGAAGACAAAGACGATGCGTTTATCGAATGGTTTTATAAAGCAAACTGGTCAAAAGACGGCGAGTTTTTTATTTGGCATAGCGAACGCGACGGTTGGCGTCATCTTTATCGTGTATCGCGCGATGGCAAAACTATTATCGACCTAACCCCTGGTGATTACGACATTATTGATATGCTGAGCATCAATGAAGACAAAAACGTAATGTATTTTATTGCCTCGCCAAACGATCCTGGTCAGCGTTATTTATACAGCACACCGCTTGATGGCAGCAGCAAACCGGTACGGGTAACGCCTGCTGAGTTTGAAGGTTCAAACAGCTACTACATGTCAAAAGATGCCTCATGGGCTATGCACACTTACTCAAAATTTGGTACGCCACCGACTAAAGAGATCATTAAAGTGAGCGATCATAGTAATGTAAAAACCTTAGTTGAAAATACAAAGCTTAAACAAAAACTGGCTGAACAAAGCTTACCAAAGCATGCGTTTTTTAAAGTAAACGCGCAAGATGGCACTGAGCTTGACGGCTACATTATGTTCCCAGAAAACATGGATAAAAGTAAAAAATATCCGATTGTGTTTTACGTATACGGCGAACCATGGGGCTCAACCGTGCAAGACCGCTGGGAAGGTAATAGCTACTTATATAAATCACTGTTAACGCAAAAAGGTTTTATTGTGGCATCGGTTGATAACCGTGGCACACGTGCACCAAAAGGCCGCGATTGGCGCAAATCGATTTATAAAAAAATTGGCTCAATTACCGTACAAGACCAAGTAGACGCGCTTGATGCTATGGCAAAACGTTGGGATGTAATAGACACAGACCGCGTTGGCGTATGGGGACACTCTGGGGGCGGTAGTTCAACCCTTAACTTATTATTCCGCCATGGTGATAAATTTAAAGTAGGCATTGCTTCAGCACCCGTGCCAGACATTCGTTTATACGACACCATTTACCAAGAGCGTTATGCGGGCAACCCAAATACCGATCCTGAGAGTTACGATAACACCTCGCCGATTACCTTTGCTAAAAACCTAACCGGTAAGCTATTGCTTATTCACGGCACAGGCGATGATAACGTGCATTACCAAGGCTCAGAACGCTTAATTGACGAGCTTGTAAAGCATAACAAGCAGTTTGAGTTTTTCTCATACCCTAACCGCTCACACAGCCTACGTGAAGGCAAAGGCACCACCTTGCATTACCATACTATGATGGCTGACTTTTTTGAAAAGCACTTATTAAACAAGTAATCGCTTTAAAAAATAAAAGACTAAAGCCGCACACTAACTATTAGTGTGTGGCTTTTTTAATCAAAGTGGTGCGGGGGTTACAGCTGGATTGAAAGGTCAAAGGAACAAGAAAATACTGCTCAATGACAATAATTAAATCGTTTTTGCTAAACAAAGTTTGGTATTAAAGGGCATTAAAAAAGTAGCATCCTTGCTACTACAAGTGCGATATTAACTGCTTGGTTGCGAAGGTTGATACTTATTAACGAGAATTTGCTGCAAACTTTTAAGTGCCCGCTTTATCGCTTGCAGCATACTTTTTCCCTTTGTATTTACATTAATACTGGGTAGCCCAGGTAAAAGAATATTAATTTTGCATTGCTGCAAAGTGCCGTGGCGCTCACTCGAAAGATCATTTATTTGAATGTCTACTTTACGAATATTTAAAGTATGTTTTGCCAATTGGCTTTTTATCAACTTCAAAAGCGACATCTTTTCACTTGCGTTAATTATCTTGTTTTTAACTGTAAGTTTTAGCTTCATGCAATGACACCTTTTAATAGTAACTATGTTGCAGGCATGACTGTAATCTACTAACTTAGTGACAAAGGAAAAAGCTGATTATTTCTTACTTTAAAACAGGTATTTTCGAATGATTACCAACATCAACTACAATCACTTATATTATTTTTGGCAGGTAAGTAAGCACGGCAGTATTGCTGCGGCGAGTAAAATACTTAATTTAACGCCGCAAACGGTCAGCTCGCAAATTACTAACTTAGAGCAACGATTAGGAAAACCACTGTTTGTTCGCCAAGGGCGAGGCCTACAGTTAACGGAATTTGGCCATGTAACCCAGCAATACACCAATGATATGTTTGCTATTGCCCATGAATGGCTAGAAACTACGCAAGGTGATACCACGCATTATTCACGAACGTTAAAGGTGGGTATTTCAGATGTGTTACCTAAATCACTGGTGTCGAAGTGGCTAGCGCCTTTAATAAATAACGACCGTATTACCAACTTACACTGTATTGATGGCCAACAAGATGAACTGCTTGCACAAATGGCGATTCATAAGCTCGATTTAGTGTTAGCCGACAAGCCACTCGATACCACTTTGCCATTTAAGGCGTTTTGCCATGAAATAGGCAAAAGCCAAATCGCGCTTTTTGGTAACAAAACATGGCATTCGCAATTACATAAGCAGTTTCCGCAGTCTTTAAATAATAAGCCTTTAGTACTTCCCGCAAAAGAAAGCCCCGTCGCACGTGCTATTTATTATTGGCTACAAGAGCAAGACATTGAAATGACAATAGCTGGCCATGTTGATGACAGCGCATTAATGAAATCGCTTGGCGAGCAAGGGTTTGGTATATTCCCCGCGCCAATTTTAGTAAGAGCCGAAGTAGAGCGTCATTACGACGTTAATTACATTGGTACAATTAATAATGTTTATCAGCATTATTATGCCTTTACGCCCGACAGGCTCATTAAAGACAGTATTTATGATGAATTTATAAAGCACGCTCAAACAACGTAAGCTTATCGCTATTCGTCATGTACATATCAATTGGCTTAATTAAGAGCTCTATTTTTAAATACAAAATGGTATTTATAACAAAGTAAAAACTTTGTCGTTTAGCTTTATATTAAACTTTCACCGCGGGTCATGTGATGATTAAATTATTGAATTAATTGTTTTTATTGCATGGCAGGCCTGCCAGCACCAACCCTAAGCTCGTTCTAAAAGTATTGAATATTATTCAGGCTTTATATGAATAAACTGCATGGCTTGTTATTTTAAATAGAAATCTAGATGGCTAAAAGGTGTTTTACCTCTTATCTTTTATCAATCAGAGCTGTTAATTTAGTTAATTCACTTAAGCGTGAATCTGGCTCATGTTTTACCTGAAATAAACCCGTTTTTCTTCATGCTGATTACCGCGTATAAATTTATTAACTCTGCAAAGCAGCATGACTGCTTAACCGTTATATCGGTTTACAGCCAGTTAATAAAAGCAGCAACAACTCAAATTGAAAGGATACGGCTATGAGCACTGATCTTATATTTACGATTAAAAGCACTAACTTGGATGAAAACTACCATCCATCAAATAACACACGTATTACGACCAATTTCGCTAATTTAGCAAGGGGTGAAAGCCGCCAAAAAAACCTGCGTAATACCCTAAAAATGATCAACAACCGCTTTAATGCACTGGCCAGTTGGGATAACCCACAAGGGGATCGTTATGAGGTTGAGATCAAGATCATTTCGGTTGATTTAGACATTGCAGGCAGTGGTGAGGCATTTCCGTCAATTGAGGTATTAAAAACTAATATTATTGACCGCCAAACCAACGAGCGAATTGAAGGCATGGTGGGTAATAACTTTTCATCGTATGTGCGCGACTACGACTTTAGCGTGTTATTGCTTGAGCATAACAAAAGCAAACCGCAATTTAGTATTCCCGATAACTTTGGTGACTTACACGGCAAGTTGTTTAAATGCTTTGTAAACTCAAATACCTATAAGCAGCATTTTAAAAAGCCGCCAGTTATTTGTTTAAGCGTGTCTGATAACAAAACCTATCAGCAAACCGAAAACTTACACCCCATTTTAGGCGTAGAGTATCAGCCTAATGAGTCGTCGTTAACAGAGCAATACTTTAAAAAAATGGGCTTACAAGTGCGCTACTTTATGCCACCAAACAGCGTTGCACCGTTAGCGTTTTACTTTTTTGGTGACCTACTTAACGACTACAGCAACCTTGAGCTAATTAGCACCATTAGCACCATGGAAACGTTTCAAAAAATTTATCGTCCAGAAATATATAACGCTAATGCCGCCGCAGGTAGCCGTTATAAACCTAATTTAAAAAATGACGATCATTCGTTAACACAAATTGTGTATGACCGCGCAGAGCGAGGTCAATTAGCGGTAGAGCAAGGTAAATTTACTGAGCAGCATTTTATTAAGCCTTATCAGTCAGTGCTGCAGCAGTTCTCGGCAAGTATCGCTTAATCACACAACAAAATTAAAGGCAGCATTTATTATGAAAAAACTATTACCTACATCATCAGCAGGCAGCTTGCCAAAACCGTCATGGCTTGCTGAGCCCGAAACCTTATGGTCACCGTGGAAATTACAAGGCAGTGAGCTGATTGATGGCAAACACGACGCCCTGCTTATTTCCCTGCACGAGCAACAAACCGCAGGCGTAGATATAGTCAGCGATGGCGAACAAACTCGTCAGCACTTTGTAACCACCTTTATTGAACATTTAAATGGCGTTGATTTTGAAAACCGTAAAACAGTTAAAATTCGCGACCGTTACGACGCCAGCGTACCCACAGTGGTTGGCCCTGTGTCTCGCACTAAATCGGTATTTGTTGAAGACGCCAAGTTTTTACGCCAGCAAACCAGCCAACCAATTAAATGGGCATTGCCAGGGCCAATGACCATGATAGACACCCTGTATGACGATCACTATAAAAGCCGTGAAAAACTAGCATGGGAATTTGCTAAAATACTCAACCAAGAAGCCAAAGAACTAGAGGCCGCAGGGGTTGATATAATTCAATTTGATGAACCCGCTTTTAACGTGTTTTTTGATGAAGTAAACGACTGGGGCATAGCCTGCCTAGAGCGAGCAATAGAAGGGTTAAAATGCGAAACCGCCGTGCATATTTGCTACGGCTACGGCATTAAAGCCAACACCGATTGGAAGAAAACCCTTGGCACCGAGTGGCGACAATACGAAGAAGTATTCCCTAAGCTGCAAAAATCGAATATTGATATTATTTCGCTCGAATGCCAAAACTCACATGTACCTATAGAGCTACTAGAACTGGTTCGCGGTAAAAAAATAATGGTGGGCGCAATTGATGTAGCCACCAACACGATAGAAACTCCCGAAGAGGTGGCAAAAACCCTACGCGAAGCGCTTAAATATGTAGATGCCGACAAGCTCTACCCCTGCACCAATTGCGGCATGGCACCCCTACCCCGCGATATTGCAAACGGCAAACTCAACGCTTTAAGCAAAGGCGCAGAGCTAGTACGTAACGAGCTATTAGCAGCGAGTTAATAGCAGTGATTGTTGCTTAATTTTAGTTACCGCTGCTGTAAAAAAGCCACACTCTAACACATGTTGAAGTGTGGCTTTTTTAATCAAAATGGTGCGGGGGGTTACAGTTAAAATACAAGGTTAAAGGCAAAAGGTGTTAGGTAAAAGGTTTAAGTTCGTTGAGTGTTGGTTGGATTTAGAGCAACAAACCTAGTAAAAATAGTTAAATTTAACCGAGCCGTAAGGTAGTACTGGTTGAGTGGAAAGTGCCTCTTGCAGACTATCAGGATCTATAATGTCTGAAGTCAAGATTTGACCCCGTCAGTCCTATAAATTCATATGGGTGACTGGTGCATATTCACACCAATCGACGTCATTACTGGGTGCGTAGTCATATTTAAATTGAGTTTGAATAATAAGAACACTTGGTTTTTGAATAAAAAGATCAAGGAAACACAGCTGCCTGCTTGACCGGAACTTTCTAATGGGTGACCCCGTCAGTCCTATTGTAATTTACTTTTTAAAGTTGCTAGTTAGCTAGCAAGGTGAACCTTATGAAAATAAGATTGGCTAACCGCTAACCGCTAACCGCTAACCGCTAACCGCTAACCGCTAACTACTAACTACTAACTATTAACTATTAACTATTAACTATTAACTATTAACCTTAACGCCTTCTTTGTATTAAAAGCTATCCCAATATGGGGTGTCTCCGAAGTATTTGCTTGAAAAATCAACAAACGCGCGTACTTTACTCGGTAAAAATTGCCTGTTTGCATACACCATGTAAAGCCCCATAGGCTCGGGTTCAAGGTGTTGTAAAATACGTACTACTTTGCCTTGGGCTAATGCCTCTCCTGCAATAAAAGTAGGTTGCATGGCAATGCCGCCGCCTGCTATGGCTGCGTTTAGTAATATATCGCCATTGTTAGCCACTAAATTACTATTAAGTTTAAACTCACCTTTTAGCTGATCTACACCTGCAAGCATTTTTGTTGGCTCTGCGTTGGCGTAGCGCAAATAGTTATGTTGTTGCAGCTCTTGTAATGTAGTGGGGGTGCCGTGCTGTTTTAAATATGCAGGCGATGCAAATACCGCTAACTGTATAGGCGCTATTTTTTTAGCAATAAGGGATGAGTTTTTTAACACGCCTATACGCAATGCTATATCAATGCCTTGCTCAACTATATCTATAAATTGGTCTGTTAGTTTTAAATCTAACTTTAAATTTGGGTGCTGTTTTTGAAACTCAACCAGCAGTGGTGCTAAATGCCTTGTACCAAACGACATAGGCGCGCTAATACTTAATACGCCAGATACACTGGTGCTTAAATTATTAAGAGAGTTTTCCATATCATCAATATCAATAATAACTTGCTGGCAGCGCTTAAAATACTGAACACCCGCTTCGGTAGGGCTTACTTTACGTGTAGTGCGGTGCAGTAAACGAGTATGTAAGTTATCTTCTAGGGCTGAAACATACTTACTAACTAACTGAGGAGAAATATCGAGCTTATCGGCAGCTTTAGAAAACGAACCTTCTTGCACAACGGCTAAAAAGGTTTTCATGGTGGTGAGCTTGTCCATAATTAACAACAATTTGTTTTTAATATATAAATAAATAGCATATTTATCGTCAAAATAAAAACCAATATAGTGCTTAAACTCATTGTTAGTTAAGGTTTTTAGTATGACTCAGCCCGCATTATTTTTATCTCATGGCTCACCAATAATGGCTATAGAGCAATCGGCTACTGCTAATTTTATAGCGTCTTTGGGGCAGTCACTTAATACACCCAGTGCTATTGTGGTTTTTTCAGCGCATTTTGATCAAGCAAGCAATATTAAAATTACCGCAGGGGCAGCACCTAAAACTATTCACGACTTTTATAACTTTCCAACTCAAATGTACAACATACATTATCGCGCTCCTGGTTCACCAAAACTTGCCAATACTATTGCTAATTATTTTAATAGCGAAGGGTTGAATGCGGTACTTGATACCGAGCAAGGGTGGGATCACGGTGTGTGGATCCCATTACGTTTAATGTACCCACACGCTAATATTCCTATTGTTCAGGTGTCTATTAATACCCGCTTAGGCGCAAAAACTATGTATAAATATGGCCAGTTACTTGCTCCGCTTCGTGAACAAAATATATTAATTATTGGCTCCGGCGGCATTAGCCATAACCTAGCTGAAATATTTAAAACCCCAGCTACACCAAACCGAGTGCCCATGGTAAAAGCATTCACCCATTGGGTTGAACAAACGCTTTTAGCGCACGATGTTCCAAAACTATTAAACTACTTAACCGAGGCGCCATTCGCCTTATTTAACCACCCTACACAAGAGCACTTTTTACCATTATTTGCTGCTATGGGTGCAGGGGGCAGTTACATTGAAAAAATTCATGAGCAAACCGAAATGGATATTTTAGCGCTTGATGCATATAAATTTGATTAATTTGAGCAAGTGTTCAAATTAAGTTAAGCTCGTAGCCACTAATCTACAAGTATTTTAAATTTTTGGGAGTAAACATGGCAACCACACTCGCATTTGACGTATACGGCACGCTTATAAATACCCATGGTGTGCTTACATTACTTAAAGATATGATTGGCGATAACGCACAAAACTTTTCAAATACATGGCGTGAAAAACAATTGGAATATTCGTTTAGGCGCGCCTTAATGCAAAACTATGTTCCGTTTTCAGTTTGTACTAAACAGGCACTTGATTACGCGTGTTTAGCGCATAAAACACAGCTTGGTGACGATCAAAAACACCAATTGCTTGAGCAATATAAAACGTTACCCGCCTTCGACGATGTTAAAAAAGGGCTTGAGCAACTTAAAGCACAAAATTACCGATTGTTTGCGTTTTCTAATGGCGCGGCCGCTGCGGTAAATACCTTACTCGAAACGGCTGGCATTATTGAGCTTTTTGAAGGTGTTGTAAGCGCCGACGACATTAAAACTTTTAAGCCAAACCCGGGTGTTTACAGCCATTTTTTACGCGAGGCAAATTCAACGGGTGCAAATACGTGGCTTATTTCGAGTAACCCTTTTGATATAACCGGCGCTATTTCGCATGGTATGCGCGGTGCGTGGATAAAACGCTCAGATGACTCTATTTTTGATCCATGGGAAATTCAACCAATTACCACAGCAACCGATTTAGTTGATTTAAAGACCAAATTGGTGAGCTAATTAACATTGCCTTTAATGCACTTATTGGTGTAAAGCCAAGGTTTTATTAAAAGGTTTTAGGGCGTTGCTGTTAACGCCCTTATTTTTAAGTATTTTTAAATACCCAACCTTCCCCTTTTTATGCATTTTATTCAAATTACACATAAACTCGACTTCCAAACTTTCAATATAAAACGTGTTTACATTATTTCTAATGTAATTCTTTGTAATTAATTATCCATTTCTTAACCCGAAAAAAAAACATAGAAGTAATCCATTTTCATTATTGTAAATAAAAATCATTACCATTAAGATCCTTGAACCCAAAATGAGTACCAAGGAGCGAAATATGTCACAATTACAAACTGCACAGCTCAGCCCTATCCAAAACCAAGCTTTATTTGAGAAAAATGGCCTTCCGCCGCAATTTAATCTTGATCAGTTTATTAATTATCAAATAGCGTCGTTGCAGGGGCTTTCGGCTGTGCAACAAGCTATGGCAAAAGCGCAAAAGCCGTTTTCTGGCGTGTCTGTTAATACACTTGCCGCCACTGTTAATGATGTAGATTTAGCCAAACCTCTCGCTGATTTTCCTGCTGTATTAAACGAGCTTAAAAGCGTGTATTTGGATCACGCTGTGTATTTTCATCATCCGCGTTACATGGCGCATTTAAATTGCCCTGTTACGTACCCTGCGGTTGTGGCAGAGCACATAATTGGCGCAATCAATACCTCGGTAGACACGTGGGATCAAAGCGCTGGCGCGACCCTTATTGAGCAAAAATTAATTGATTGGAGCTGTGAAAAAGCAAAATTACCGAGCACTGCCGATGGCGTTTTTACAAGTGGTGGTACGCAATCGAATTTAATGGCTATGCTTGTTGCACGCGAAGTCGCAGTGAGCCGTTATGCCCCTGAGCATCAAGTAAAACTTCAAGGTTTGCCAAACGTTGCCTCGCGTTTTCGTATTTATTGCTCAGAGGTTGCGCATTTTAGTATTCAAAAGGCTGCGGCGTTATTGGGCTTAGGTTATAACGCGGTAGTGCCTGTGGCTACAAACAGCAAAATGCAAATGGATATGGATGCGCTTAACCAAGCAATTGCGGATTCTAAAGCTAAGGGCGATTTACCTATCGCTGTGGTAATTACCGCAGGTACAACCGATTTTGGCTCAATTGACCCTATTGAAGACATAGCAAAACTTGCTAAAAAAGAGCAGCTTTGGTGCCATGTTGATGGCGCATACGGCGGCGGGTTACTAGTAAGCGAGCATCACCGAAGTGCTTTAAACGGCATAGAAAAAGTAGATTCAATTACCATTGATTACCATAAATCATTTATGCAGCCGGTTAGCTGCAGTGCTTTTTTATTAAGTGACAAACGCCATTTTAGCCATATTACACTCTACGCCGATTACCTAAACCCATTAGCAGAGGCCGGCAATGGCACACCAAATTTAGTTGATAAAAGCTTACAAACCACACGCCGTTTTGATGCCTTAAAACTTTGGTTAACACTGCGTACTATGGGGGAAGCGCCACTTGGACGAGCGTTTGATAAAGTAATTGGGCTTGCTCGTCAAACCCACATTGTGCTTAACGACCACCCTGATTTTGACGTTATAAATTACCCAGAGCTTAGCGCGCTAGTATTTCGCTTTGCGCCAGAAGCGCTAAAACATAATCCCGATTTACTCGATATCCTAAACCTGCACGTACGCCAAACATTTTTAAATACCGGTGAAGCCATGATTGCGCGCACCAAAATTAACGGCCGTCACTACCTTAAATTTACGTTACTCAATGCGCAGTGCCAATTGAGCGATGTGCGCGCCGTGCTTGAACAAATTAGCACTATTGCGTGGCAAACGTATAAGGAGCAAAAATAATGAGTAACCAACCTTATGATTTTATAGCCATTGGCCTTGGCCCGTTTAATTTATCGTTAGCGTGTTTAAGTGAACCATTAGAGGGCGTTAAAAGCTTATTTTTAGAGCAGCGTAGCCAATTTGATTGGCACCCAGGAATGATGCTAGAAGGTGTTACTTTGCAAACGCCGTTTATGTCTGACTTGGTGACCCTTGCAGATCCTACTAGCCAGTACAGTTTTTTAAATTATGCCAAGCTTAATAATCGCTTATACCCATTTTATATTCGCGAGAGCTTTTTTTTACTGCGTAAAGAATACAACCTATATTGCCAGTGGGTGTGCTCGCAGTTGAGTAACGTAAGCTTTGAGCAAAGTGTAACTAAGGTTGAATTTTGCCAGCAAACTCAGTGCTATACCCTTACCTGTAAAACCCCAAACGGGGAGCAACACTATGTTACGCGCCACTTAGTACTTGGCACCGGCCCTGCACCATATATTCCTGATTGTGCAGTGCAAAGTAATTCTAATAACGTAATGCACAGTAGCGACTTTTGCCACCGCCTTGATGAGCTAAAATCTGCTAAGCGCGTAACGGTTGTGGGAGCAGGACAAAGTGCTGCCGAAATTTATCACACCCTATTACAACAAGCGGTGCCACAAGGTTTGCAACTAGATTGGATTGCGCGATCGCCGCGTTATTTTCCGCTGGAGTACACCAAACTCACCCTTGAGATGACCTCTCCTGAGTATGTTGATTACTTTTATAATTTAAAAACAGAGCAACGAGATTGGCTTAATCAAAATCAAAAAAACCTATTTAAAGGCATTAATGGCGATTTAATTAACGACATTTTTGACACCCTTTACGCGCAAAGCCTAGATGGGCCCATTTCTACCACATTTAAAACTAACAGCAAGCTTACTAATACACGTAAAAGTGCTGGTCGCTTAGTCACTGAGTTTTATCATCAAGAGCTAAATGAAGCCTTTGAAATAAAAACCGATTACTTAATTTGTGCCACGGGCTTTAAATACAAGCGCCCTGCTTTTTTAAATTCTATTGCGCAGCAGCTCCCAGAAGATGAACAAGGCCGCTATTTAGTTAGCCGCGAGTATGCGGTAGATAGCGACCAAAAACGTATATTTGTACAAAATGCAGAGCAGCACACCCATGGTTTTGTAACCCCCGATTTAGGCATGGCGTGTTATCGCAACAGTATAATTTTGCGCGAAATACTCGGTTATGCGCCGTATCAGGTTGAGCAAAAAATTGCTTTTCAGTGTTTTGATTTAAGCGATGTAGAAACCCATTCACAGCAAAAGAGTAACGCCGCATGAGTTTACGTTTATCACTTATTTTGCTTACGGTTATTTCGGTGGTGTGCGACACCTTATTACTGCCGTTTTATCCGCAATTTTTTGCCAGCGAATTTTCTGTAAGTAACCCCACACTAATTGGGGTGTTTGTAGCTAACTGTTGTATTACCGTTATGCTCGCGCTGCCCCTGTGGGCAAAGGTTGCCAAAAAATACCACGAACTGGCTCTTTGGCTTGTAACGCAAGTGATTGCCGCCTGCTTTGGTTTGCTTTGTTATTTTGCAACTAATGTGTGGGAATTTTGGTTTTATTACCAGTTTATGTTGGTGCTTAAAGCCAGCTACCTGCTTATCTACCCGTTTGCACTGCGTTTAGAGCAGCAAAGTAAGCACCTTTCTATTATTGGGTTGTTTTCGGTACTTATGCACTTTGGTGCTATTGGTGGCGCGTTAGTGGGCGGGTACTTTTTTAGTTTAAACGAACCGCGTTATGCATTGTTATTAAGTGCGGCGGGCGATGTAATACAAGTGCTGCTGTGCGCCTATTTAATGCTGAGCTTAAAGCTAGGTATTTACCAGCACGCGATTGAAAGCGAAAAACCACGTACTCGCACACCGTACTTTATTTGGCAATTTTGCTTTATAAGCGTGGTGGTTTACTTTAGCGCGTTTTTAATTAGGCCATTTTTTACGACCCATTGGCAAGGAATGAGCGCGCAAAGCAGTGCGTTTCAAAGTGCGCTTGTGTACGCCATTCCTGCTTTTTCAGCCCTACTAATGCTGTTGTTTAACCACTTTAGGCAGCACTTACCTGTTCCTACGCTTAGCCGCACCAGCACATTATTGTGGGCGCTTATTTTTGGCGCTATTGGGCTTTATTTACAGGCGCAAGAGTCAGTGTGGTTAGTTGTCAGCTCTCGCGTTTTATACGGTATAGCGCTGTTTCAAGTAATGGTTTTATTAGAGGTTATGTTATTTGCCAAAAGTGAGCCTGCTCACTACGGCAGTGATTTTGCCAAAGTGCATGTTGCGCAAAATATTGGCGTTATTTTAGCGTCGTTATTGGTGGGTATGAGTGTGGAATATTTTAATACAACCGTGCCTTTTTACTTTGCAGCTATTGGCTTTGCAAGCCTTGGCGCTATTTTGCTATGGCGGGTTAAATTTGTTGGCCGCACTGCACACACAGCCACTTAATAATTAAAAAGATTTAGGAGTTTTTATGTATTTTTCATCTTTTGTAACCACGTTACAACACACAGGTAATGTAACTATGCGGTTACTACAGCAAAGCGACATGCCTATTATTTGTCAGTGGCTTACACTGCCTTATGCGCATTTTTGGGGTATGAGTAAACACACACCCGAGCAAATGTGCAGCGCCTATCAAGATATAATTAACAACCCACATCATCATGCGTATGTTATTGAGCAAAATAATGAGCTGCTTGCCCTTGTTGAGCTTTACAGCCCAAAGCACGACAAACTACTCGCAGCTGCCTATGAGGGAATGCCAAACGATACGGGCATGCATATTTTACTTGCCCCAAATACAAAGCCTAAACGCCATTTTAGTTTTGAAATAATGCAGTGCGTATTGCACAGTATTTTTACCCATAACGATAATGCGCGGGTAGTGGTAGAGCCCGATATTACCAATAGTAAAATTCATACCTTAAATAAGCGTTTAGGCTTCGTGCATACTAAGCAAATAACCCTTGGTGATAAAAACGCATACCTTGGGTTTTGTAATAAAGCCGCGTTTGAAACGCATGTAAATTTACATCACAAAACCCAAGCGCATATAAATTCTGACTATGTAAAGTTTGATCACTGGCAGTGGGCAAACAGGCACTTACAAAGTAAAGCCATTAGCGAGCTTGTACACGAGCGCTTATTGGTTGCTGAGCAAACCCCACACGGTTTTAAAGTCAATATTGAAGGGGGTTACTTTATATTTAATGGCCGCGCTATGGCGCTTAACCACATAGATATAGACGAGCCAAGCTTATGTTTTTATAACCTTAACAATGAGCAAGTAGCGCTTGATGTACTGCACTTTTTTAGTGTGCAAGGCCCTGCGCTGGGTTTAACTGGCGAGCGTTTAGCCACCTACCTCGAAGAGCTTAATGCCACACTTGCCAGTGCCTGTTATAAACGTGAAAACAACACGCTTAGCGCAGCCGAACTTGCGAAATTAGGGCTGCAACAAATAGAGGCTGCAATGAGCGAAGGCCACCCTGCGTTTGTGGCTAATAATGGCCGAATTGGTTTTAGCAAAAGCGACTTTTTACGCTATGCGCCAGAAGTGGGCAAACCGTTTAAAGTGCTGTGGTTAGCGGCGCACAAAACAGTATGTGATTTTGCTTATAGTGAATACTTTAGCGATTATCCGAGCCATATTAGTGGCGAGCTTGATTTAACCACTCGTGATGCGTTTAACAAAGCGCTAAAAGCGCAAAATCTTAACCCCGACGACTACGTATTTATGCCGGCCCATCCGTGGCAGTACCAGCATAAATTAAGTGTGGTGTTTGCCAACGAGTTAGCCAATAACCGCTTAGTGTATTTAGGTGAAGGCGACGATTTATATCAAGCGCAGCAATCTATTCGTACGTTATATAACTGCTCGCACCCGCATAAATCTTATTTAAAAGTGGCGCTGTCTATTTTAAATATGGGCTTTATGCGCGGGCTTTCGCGCGCTTATATGGCGGTTACTCCGGCCATAAATGATTGGGTGTTTAATAAAGTAAACCACGACCCAACACTTAGCGCGTGTAGCTTTACAGCACTTAGAGAGTACGCCACTTTAGGGTATGCGCATCACACCTTTGAGCAAAGTGCACTCGGTGATACGCCGTATCGTAAAATGTTTGCGTGTTTATGGCGCGAAAACCCAAACCATAATTTACAAAATAATGAACAGCTAACCACCATGGCCGCATTGCTGCACCTAGATAACAAGGGTAAAAGTATGGCAGGTGCATTAATAGATCAAAGCGGTTTAAGCACACATGCTTGGCTGCAACGCTATTTTAGCGCCTACCTTATTCCCTTAGTGCATTGTTTTTATGCCCATAAATTAGTGTTTATGCCCCACGGCGAAAACCTCATTTTAAAGCTTAAAAATTCAGTCCCTGTGGGCGCCTACATGAAAGACATAGGCGAAGAAGTCGCGCTGCTTAATAGCACTGAGTCTTTACCTGAGGAAGTTTCGCGTATTCATATTGCTATGCCAAAAGAGCTTGAGTTACTGAGCATATTTACCGATGTATTTGACTGCTTTTTTAGATACCTAGTGGCTATTTTAGTAAGAGAAGAGCGCATTACCGAGCACGACTTTTGGCACGGCGTTGCGCAAAGTGTAAACGCGTATCAACAAGCCAACCCTGCCTTAAATGCGCGTTTTAAAGAGTATGACTTTTTTAGTGATGAATTTGCACACTCTTGCTTAAACCGCTTACAGCTAGGCAATAATAAGCAAATGGTTGATTTAACCGACCCCGCAGGCAGCTTACAGTTTGCCGGGAATTTAGATAACCCGGTATCGGCAAAGCTGTATGGCTAAGCCTCACACCCTTTCACACTTTCTATTTTGCCCAAATGAGCCGGTTGATGCGGCTCATCCAAGCTTAGATTTAGTGCTCAAATTAGCGGTTCATTGCAAGGCGCATTACCCCCATCCGCCTACGCAATTTATTAGCCGGCATTTATATTTGCAGCTTTGTTGGCAAGCTATTTATGCCTATTGTTATTGGCATACGTGCAAACACAACGCGCATGATCCAATGCAGTTACAGTTAAAAATAAGCGGCGCGTATAGCCGAGGGTTTACCCTTACAGGCGTGCCTTTATTAAGTAAAGCTGAGCAAAATAATGCACTTGTTGAATTTGTAAGCTGTGTAGGAAAGTGGATAAATACCAAGTATGCGCTGGGTACAAAAGAGCAAGGCCGGTTGTTAATCGACACGCTTAACAGCGCATTTGAGCGCGCTCATAGCTTAAATTTAGCAAGTGCTGAGCACATTACACATTGCCATCAACAGCTACACAATTTAATCAGTAATCACTTTAATTTACACACCCCATTTAAATTAACACCTAAGCGCTTAACGTGCTGTCGTTATTATTTAGCAGGTTATAACAAATGCCAAACCTGCCCAAAAAAGGATATTAAAACCAATGAACACACGTCTTAAAACGATTGACCTTGCCCGAGGTGCGAGCGTTTTTATTATGATTTTAGTCCACACTTTATGGATGTACTCGAGCACAACGCTTCAAAGTGAGAGCCTATTTGGCGCTGTTATTCATATACTTGGCAAAGGCACAGCCTCGTTTTTGGTGGCAATGGGGCTATCTATGGCCCTTTCGCGCAGGCAAACACCCCTGCTGTTAATTAAGCGCGGCATACAGCTTTTACTACTTGCTTATTTAATGAATGCAGCAAAGTTTTGGCTACCTATTGAGGTATTTAATACCATGCCCGAGGCGTTTATAAATGCGTATGGCTGGCAAAGCCCATTGAGTGCTGGGCAGTTACAATTTATGGTGCTAACGGGTGATATTTTACAACTTGCTGGGGTTAGCTTATTGCTGTTTGGTGCGCTTAATATTGCCCGCTGGAAAACCGCATGGATTGCTTTTTTAGCCGTTGCTATTGCACTTGTAAGCCAGTTTGTAAGGGGCCAGCAGTTTGCGCTTTCGCCTTATATTAGCGATTTGTTTTTTGCTAATAACTACCAAGTATATTTTCCGGTATTTCCGTGGATAAGCGCTATATTAACCGGCTACGTGCTTGGGCGTTTATACATAAATAGCAAGCATAATGCTGCGTACTTATATAGTGTATGTGCAAAGTTAGGTGCTGCATTATTAATTGTTGGTACAGCGTGGCTTATTGCTGATTTTAAGGGACAGTTTGGCAATTTTTTCCATTTAAATGGCGGCGGTATTATTTATTTAATCGGTTTAAATTTATTTGGTTTAGCTGTAATAGAATATGTATTTGCTAATAAATTCAACGGCCCTATTACACGGGCTCTTTTGTATGCGAGCAAGCATGTAACGGCCCTTTACATTATTCAATGGGTGCTAATTTGCTGGCTTATGGGCGTGTTTGGTTATCACACTCAGTCACTATGGCCAACACTGTGCTTAATGGCCCTTATGGGTTTACTAACCTTTGCAGTGCACAAAGTGTATTTGCAAACTAAGCAAAACATACTCGCAATTAAGCAAAAGCCTAAGCGCACAGCTTAAGTTGTAAAGGGGCTTTACGGGCGCAGTTACACGCGCCCTAGCCTGCCTTTATTGCTTCAATTACTGTATTCATGCGCTTTGCCATTGGCCTATTTCGGTGATGGCACACATAAATATTTTCGCTAATCGGATTAGCTAAGTGGTGCGTTTTAATTAGCGCAGGTTTATTAAATGCGCTAACGGCATGCGCAGGTAAAACCGTAAAACCTAGCCCTAAACTTACCGGCTCCAGTATTAAACTTATCTGGTTAGAAAACCCCGTGCGTTTAATTTGATCAACATGTTCAAACTCACTGTAGTTTTCGCTTAGTAGGAGCTGTGCGTGGTGTTTTGCATCGGGGTGGCCAATAAAGCCAAGCTCACATAAAACCTCCCACGTTGGGTTTTTAATATGTGCGGGGGTGACAAGTAATAAGGCTTCTTTACCAATTTTGTGGCTGGTAACTTCGCTAAGCGTCGGAGCTTGAGTTAAAAAGCCTATGTCGGCACTGTGGTTTGCCACAGCTTGCTCTACACTTGTATTGGGTGCAAAGCGATAATCAATATTAAGCTCGGTATGCTTTGCCTGCAGCGCTAATAATTGGCTATAAAATTGTAGCCCACAACTACCAGGCGATTGTATTTTTACCAAGCCGCTGTAAGGCGAATCATCTTTTAATTGTTGTTCTAAAAATTGCCATTCCTTTAATAACAAGCTGCCTTGTTGATACAAGTTTTGCCCATGTACGGTAAGGGTAAATTGTTTGCCGTGGCGCTCTAATAGCGCGCAGTTTACTTGCTGCTCTAGCTTTTTAATATGCTGGCTCACGCCAGATTGGGTCATAAATAAGCGCTCAGCGGTTTTGGTAAAATGATTTACCTCAACCAAAGTACAAAACGTGTTTAACCATGTTGGATTTATCATTACAAAACGTACTCAAAATGATGATTAATGATAATTTTACTTAATATTGTTCAATTCGTAAACTAACTCCATCAACTAGTCACAAGATAAGTCACAAGTTAAAGAGGAAGTATTATGAGTCATACATATCCACGTAGTTTTTCGCACATTGGTATTTCGGTTCCCGACGTTGAAAAAGCAGTCGAGTTTTACACTAAGGTTATGGGTTGGTACACAATAATGAAACCGACTTTAATTACCGAAGACAAAAGCCCAATTGGCGAAATGTGTACAGAAGTATTTGGCGAAAAGTGGGAAAAATTCAAAATAGCGCACCTATCTACAGGGGATCGTATTGGTGTCGAAATTTTCGAATTTAAAAACCAAGAAAACCCAAAAGACAATTTTGAATACTGGAAAACAGGCATCTTTCATTTTTGTGTACAAGACCCAGATGTTGAAGGCTTAGCGGACCGCATTGTTGCAGCAGGTGGTAAAAAACGTATGCAAGCCCCTCGTTATTACTACCCGGGTGAAAAGCCGTACCGCATGATCTACATGGAAGACCCGTTTGGTAACATCCTTGAGATTTACAGCCACAGCTACGAGCTTATTTACAGCGCAGGCGCTTACTAAACTTAGCTAGTTTAAAAAGTTTAGCTAAAAACAAAGGCCGCAGTATTTATTACTGCGGCCTTTTTGCTTTTAAATGGTATGTAGATTATTAATTAGGCTAATTTATGGGGGAGAAAATCAACCTCTTCATTGGTTGATTATAGGTACGTACACTGATAGCTTACTCATTTCACAAAGTTGTACAAAAGGAAAAACATGAAACTGTCATTGGAAGACATCACCGCTGATAACTACGAAGCCATATGCAATTTAGAGGTTGCTAAAACACAAGAAGAATACGTGGCGTGTAATATGTGGTCGTTGGTTGAAGCGCACTATAATAGCGGGTATACCTGTAAAGCGATTTACTTAAATGGTGTACCAGTAGGCTTTTTTATGTGGGTACAAGAAACCCCTACAAAGGTTTCTATTTGGCGCTTTATGGTTGATCAAACTTTTCAAAATAAAGGCATTGGACGCAAAGCACTGTATATGGCAATTGAAGAGATTAAAACGATTTCTAAGCTTGAACAAATCGAGATTTGTTATAACCCGCAAAACCCAATAGCTAAAGACTTTTATTCAAGCTTTGGATTTGATGAAGTTGGCCTCGATGAGGACGAAGACGATATGTTAGCGATTATTAAGCTATAATTTTAATTATTAAAAAGGGATTTTTATGAAGCATCTTATTACTGGTTTAATTGTACTTTGCCTTGTTAGCAATACATTGCACACGTTTCATATAGCCATTCTTAGTTAAAACCTGAGAGCCCGATGGGTAACTATTAATAAGAAGAGCGCCACTTTCCAGATGCCATGTTGATACGGGCATACCGACTAAGCTATATAACTTTTCAATTTCAAAATCTGAGTTTATGAAATGAATATCACCATAATTCCACGATAAATGAGCTAAGCCTGATGTGACAACTAAACCGAAAGGCATTTCAAAAATGTCTTCTACATTCATACGTTTGATGAGTGTGATCTTATCGTTTTCATCGATTAAAAGTAACTCACCTCCGAACTCACCATTATTACTACCTGTGATGCTCTTTTTCCCCAAGTGTATAACTACATGTGGTTGTATTATTTGGTGCTCAATAGCTGTTTGTTCATCGGAGTAAGGTGAGCTTCTAGGAAAAGACTTTTTGTACTTACCTGTCGCTCTATCCAAAAGTTCAAGCTTCCATATTCTTGGCTTTGAATCATTTTGTGTAGATTCCAGAAACTCTTTTACGCCAACCTCTGTAACCTCACTTTTAACAGTACCTTTTAATACTGTTTTATTAAGATATTTAGTAGGTTCATAAGAGTCACAATTTATCTTTTCGAATACATTAGCAAATGAATTGAAAGATAATATGAGTGCAATAATGGTAAGGTATTTCAAGAGACATCCTTGTTATTGCTAACAGTTTTATTAGAAGACACTTTCCCTATTTTAGCGCGAAGACATCCTAATGTTGTGAGCTCATATTAATAACAAATACTATAAGTTATTACCATATATATTATGCTCTCAGTAGCTTATATAAACATGTAATAATAAGAGGAAAGTTTCCTCTTATTATTACTAAACAAATGATGACTCAACTGAATGACTGCTTCTCGCTCATGGCTGTCTGTCAGATGAAGTCTAAACTTATTCTCTTAAATTGTAAGATCAGATATGAGCTAGGAAAGATTAATTTAAAGCAATAGTTGGTTTGCGTTTTTTCTCATTTACTCTTAATTCATTTCTCTTTGTACCATATGTTTTGTCTTTGCCAGAATAAAACGAATACTTTCAACTTGATGGTTGAGGCAAATTAAAGTTAACGATTCATAAAGAGGGTAAGAGGCGCTGCGCTTTTAAAGCAAAGATTAATTGAATAATTCTTAACTATTATTTCAGATTTGATTTTTAGATTTTGCTCAAATCTGATATTCGTATATGTGGCATGAGCAGACATCGAAGGTTTTTAATGTCTGAAGTCAAAATTTGACCCCATTTACTCCTAAAACGAATTAGGTTAACGTGTTGAGTTAAAGATGGGGTTGGTAAAACCCTCAGATTTGATTGAGCCTGCACGTTAACCGCTTTCATTTAAATGTTGGGTAACCCGTCTATATTCGTCTACCTATTAGCGGTAATATATTTTGCTAAGTGTTCCACTGCCTCATTCGAATTTATTACTTCGTTCGACACATAAACATCTGGTTCGATAGGTTGCTGACAATGCTCTTTTCCTGATGGGCGAGTAAAGATAAGTGTCGGCATGGTTAGTTCTAAATTAGAACCAGACAATACATGAGTTTGTATACGCCCAGTAGTGCAAGACCTTACATTTGAATGACCCGCGATGACAGCCTGACGAGAGTCCTGTAGTGAGGTTAAAAACAAAATAGTGGATGAATAACTGAGCGGCCCCATTAGTAAATATGCCCGTCCAGGTATCTTTAAACCCTTATGCGCGTCGACAGGCACTAATTGATTAAATGTGCCTTCAATAACCTCACCTTGATTACCTTTAATAGGTCCTAGTTTGATATTTCGTTCCGTCATACGAATTTTAAAGTTTGACAGAAATGGAAATGGCCTGCTCGCAATGTATGGTGCAATACCTTGCTGCCAATAGTGATCGGTCCCCCCAGGGTTATGGCGAACGTCGATAATCACATCTTTGACGTTCGCATCCTTAAACGCCTGCCACGTTTCATCTAGAAATGTGAAAAAAGGTTGTTCTTGTTCTTGAGAATAAAAAAAGCGATCGACACGCAAATACCCTATGTCATTGTCTAGTATTCGACTTTGGACAAATTCCCTCACATCAGCATTGTGATTTTCCGGCTCATCAGTGACACCCATTATAGAGAATTGCTTGCGCTTATTTTTATGCATAAACTCAATTTGATAATCTTTGCTACTACCAAACAGTAACCAGTAGATTTTTTTAAATCGACTGGCAGTAAAAGCAGCCCTAAACTCTAATGAGTCGCCATACATTCTTGCCAAGATAGTTTCAATTATTTTTGATGCCCTAACTCCGTTGACTGAGGTAATCTCATCACCGATTTTAATATCTGAATGGCCCTCAATAGTTTCCGCCACAAGCAAACGTTGGGATGCATCTATCATTACGTCAAATGGAAATAGCCGACCACCGCTCTGAATATGGTTCTTAAATTGATCATCAAGCTGTGGCGAAGCAATTAGCATGTGTCCATCTTTAAAGTAAGGATTCAGCTGAGAGAAGTATTTCCATGCTTCATAATGTGTCATGGGTGAAGTTATACCTTCTGACAAGGACTCTATCTGCGATTTAACTTCAGATACATCCATAGTAAAGCCCGGGTCTGGGTGGATCGTATCAAGGCGTTGACTTAGCTCAGTCAGGTTGCTTTTTAATGCCTTAATGCTCACTATCTTGCCAGATGAAGGCAGGTTAGTATGAGTATTCCCTTCTTGCGTTTTTGTGTTTTTTGTAATTGACTTTGGTTCATTCAGGCTAGTGCAGCCAATTACAAACGCAATAAAAAAAGTTAAAATTATAGTCTTCAATTTTTGTCCTCAATTCTATTTTCCACAAATTAAATCGTCTGATGAATATTGTTATCCACGGCGATTAGAAGCTGCATTAAAGAGGAGTCTAAGAGAAAAATCGTCTGATTTGGACGAGTTGGACGTGCGATTCGGTCGATTCGCACTCATTCGCTATCGAGTTTCAGCTGTTTCCTATACTGGCTTGGGGTCATTCCTTTGAATTGCTTGAAAACGGCATTAAAGGTACTTTTTGAGGAAAACCCAGCAGATAGAGCTAGATCAAAAAGTCTCTCGTTGGGATTAGAAGAAATTTGAGAACAGACTGTTTTTATTCTGTATTCGTTGACAAATTGATAGAAGTTCTTATTTGCTTGTTGATTGAGGATTTCAGATAAGTGATGACTACTTAGGTTGGTATACTTTGCTAGCGCGTCTAAGGTAAGTTCACTTTCTAAATAAGGTTGCTCATCTTCCATATACTGAACGATGTTTTCTAATAATTTGGTTTTAGTTTGAGAGTCAAAGTATTGTGGTTTGGTTGTCGAGTTGAGAACTTTCGTTGGAGTTTCACTCAAGTTATCAATCGCAAATAAGTTTGGCTTACGCCATTGAGCCATCGAAACGCTGTATATCAATGTAAAGGCTATGAGATCACTTACAATACCCAAAGAATAATTTGCGCCGATTATTATGCTGACAGTTTCTGTCAAGAACATCCCTGCGTACAAACTTAATACTATCCATAACCAAGTAAATATTTTGGGATTAAAGTTGGAAAGCGTGTCACGTGCATGGCGCCCACTTTTGGTTATCAGTTTGACACTCAATGCTAAATAAAAAAATGCCTGTACGAACATAATAATCTGAGTCAGCAGTAGAATGTTTTCTTTATGTAAGGCGTTATTGGCGATGTTGATTTTTTCAGCAGGGGTGGAAAATAAAAAATCTATATTTAAGAGAAGACAAAGTAATAACGGCGTAGCATGAATACAATCCTTTATATGGAATGACTTTTTAATTATCGATGACCGAAAATATAAATATAAAAATGCACCAAAACTGGCGGGAACAAAGTAGCCCCATCCAATTAAATTGGCAAAAAAAGTATCATCAGCATGCACTACAATCAAAGGGCTGCAGAAATAAAATGCTTGAAAAAGACACCAAACGCCCATTATGCGCCCAGCATTGTTAACGCCAGCACTAAACAAGAGCATTGCTGCTAATAAAGCCCCTTGGAATGTTCCGATGGCATGAAGATATTGCATTGGCAAGGAAATAAACAGCATTGGGATAGTTGTAAATAGAAATCAGATATATATTTAATGTTCCTAGATTAGCAGATTGCTAAACTTATTGTTAGCTGTGTCTGACATATTATTCAGTTTGAGCTGTAGAGGTAATTCCAGCGAACAGAGCAAACGAGGCTTACCCATTAGAAAGTTCTTATCAAGCAGACATCTGTGTTTACTTTGTCTTTCATTTAAAAAAAACAAATGTTCTTACTTTTTGAACTCACTTTAAATATGGATATATATCTAGTAATGGCGTCGATTGGTGTGAATATGCACCAGTCACTCATATGAATTAAGGTCAGTGGCTTTCGCCTCAGTCATTGTTGATTACCAATGTCAGTGCACTTTTGGGCTGAAAAGCCGAGGATCAAACCTTGACTTCAGCATCAAAGCTTTTGATTGACTGCTTCTCGCTCATAACAGCCTGTCATGCCGTTATGAGCATTAATCGAAACGTTAACTTCAGGTATCAGCCACTACACGTCGCGTTTCAATTTTTAGCAGTGGCTGTCATTGTATATAGGGTTATAAATTAATTAACTGCAAAATCGCGAGTTTCTAAATAGCTTGGAGCGCTTTTAAAACAGGCCTTTAACTTACTTGCAAGCGCTGTTGTTACTGGTGCATCACACATTAACTTGCCATTATATTCTCCGTTAGTTAGTGCTACTAAACTGAGTGAGTCATAGCTTGGTTTACTTTGTATTTTATGAATTACCAAACCTTGCTGCTCTGTTAGCTTTATTAACTCAAACGCATTTTTGTGTGCTTTATTGGTCGTTATTTTTTCAACGTACAGTGGCTTTTTAAAAGTTAGCTTAGTTGTAAAAAGTGCTTTGCCACCGCGTTCAAAATGGCCGTTAAATACAGTTACGTTTAAGGTGGGTGTCTTTTTATTTATTAATAAGTTTAGGTCAAATTTGGTTGGTAAAATAGTGATCTGACCTTGCTCGTTTGCTGCTTTTTTTAAAACACTTTTGATTGTTTTAAAGTGGGTGTTACTTGTAGTTACTTCATACACTATTTGGTAGTCGTGTGGAGGGGCGTATAACGACATGTGGCTAGCCAGTACTTTATCGCCCGCTAATATAAGTGCCATACCATGAAATCCCACGTAGCTGTGGGCTTTATGTGTGTTGTATGAATTGTGTTGAGGTGTGTTTGCAAGCGCAGCGCTCGACAATAAAATAAAAAGTAGCAGTATGTGTTTCATGTTAATGCTCAAAAATAAATATAGCGTTACTATAAGCGGGTTTTTATGTATAAATAATCGATAATAAGTTATTAGTTGTTTCCTTTTAGTTAATACGGTTTGGCGCTATGCATTTAGATGACATTGAAAAAGTAATTCATATGGCGAGTTCGCAAAACCTGCACACAACCGCTAAGTATTTTAATATTACCCCAAGTGCGCTGTCTAAAACGCTAAAAAAGGTTGAGGCAAACTTAGACACGGAGCTGTTTAACCGTGTGGGTAAAACCTTAGTACTTAATGATAAAGGCAAAGAGTTTGTTAAGCACAGTAGCGATTTAGTTCATAATTACCAGCAGCTTACTAGCCGCTTTAAAAGCGATAATCATAAATTTAATGCGGTTATTGCAGGCCCTGCCATTTTACTTAAAAGTGGCCTTAAAAAGCTGCTTAAACCTCTTAGCCAACTGCCCTGCTCTGTGCGTATTAATAATGTGTTTGAAGGTGAAGCCATAAGCCAAGTTGCGTCTGGCTCGGCGCATATTGCGCTAGTAACTCGCGAGGCACTAAATAATAGCTCACACGCTAATTTAGTGGCGGTTAATGTATTTAATACTGGATTTAGTGTGGCTGCGCATGCTTCGCATCAGCTAGTACAAAAAGGTGTAACAACGCTTAATAAAAATCAATTACTGCACGCGGCTTTTGCATGCCCTTTGTTTTCGCCGTTATGCGGCTTAGAGCAAGGTATAGGCTCCGACGGCTGGCAAGATCATATGGCCCCGCGCAATATTGTATTTAGATGTAGCGACTACAGTGCATTAATAGAGGTGGTTCAAAGTGGCTTGGCGTTAGCATATTTACCTAACTTTGTGATTGACGATTTAGGGCTTACAAAATTAACTGTAAAGGGGGTTAACAGTCACCACAGTGAAAGCATTGTAATGATATATAAGCCATCAAAGGCCGATGGTTGGCTTAATAAACTTATGCACTCTTTATAAAATGAGGCCTAATAAATAAAGCGCTTTAGCCACTACACTAAAGCGCTTTAGGATGAAAACTACATTACAAAATAAGTAAGGTGGTTAAAAATAGTAATTCGCAATAATACTTCATCACTTTGCGGGCTAAAGGTGGCGCTACTTGCGTTAAAAATTTTCATTTACGACTGCAGGATGCAGAAGGTACAGCAATGCAGGAGCAATTGCCTAGAACAATTAAATAGTAAATTTTTTAGCTAGCTATCAACACATTTTTTAGCATCAAAGTAGGTCACGTAATTAAGCGAAAATATACAACTACAATTAACCGACAACACAACAAAATAAATTATGTTATATTGTAACAAAAATAATAGCATAACAAATTAATAAGCAATACTCTTTTTTATTCCTGGAAACGGCTAATTATTACACTGGCGACTCTGGTGGCATCACGTTAGTATGGTGATCTACTTATAGTTACATAACGATAAAAACATGACTTTAAAAACAAACGCTTTGATTTACTTTTTAGCCTTTTGCAGTGGCTTTTGCATTATGGGGATTGAACTTTTAGGAGGGCGTATTTTAGCGCCTTACTTTGGCAGTAGTGTACATATTTGGGGCAGTATTATTACTGTATTTATGCTTAGTTTGTCGTTTGGCTATTTGCTTGGCGGTAAGCTGAGTACAAAAAATGCGTCGCTAACAAAATACGGATTAATATTTTTAGTGGCGAGTATTATGGTTGTGCCTATTACATTGTTTGCTGAGCCTATAATGGAATTTATTTTTACTCATATTGAAGACAGCCGTTATGGCTCTTTACTCGCCTCTACGGCTTTATTTTTTATTCCAACCATTATTTTAGGCATGATTTCGCCTTACTCAGTAAGGTTATTGGTTACCGACAGCGAAAAAAGCGGCCAAGTTGCGGGTATTTTATATTTTGTAAGCACGCTGGGTAGTGCCTTAGGAACTATTATTACTTCGTTTTATTTTGTACTCGCGTTTGATGTAAACACCATTATTAGCGCCTTTGCTTTAACGCTTGGCTCACTTGGCGTACTTGCTATTGTTGTTAATAGCTTTGCTGGTAATAAGGAGTTGGCACATGCTTAAATATTTATTGTTAGCTGCTTGCGTCTTTTCGGGTGCAGCAATGAGCGAGGTCATTCATGAAGAACGCTCTTTGTATCGAAATATAATTGTTGATGAAACTCGCGACTTACGTTGCCTAAAATTTAACACTAAAAGTAGCCAAACAAGTCAAAGTTGCATGTACAAAAACGACCCCGACAAGCTCGTATTTAACTACACCAAGCTTACTTTTGCGAGCTTGTTAGTAACCGAAAATCCTAAAAACGTGTTAATTATTGGGCTTGGCGGGGGCACGCTTTCTAATGTTATTCATGAACTTTACCCTGGCGCTAAAATTCATAATGTTGAAATAGATCCGGCAGTATTAAAAGTAGCCCGCGATTACTTTAATTTTATAGAAACCGATAACGTGACATCAAGCGTGCAAGACGGCCGTATATTTATAAAACGCGCGGCTATTAAAAAGCAAAAGTACGATTGGATCATTCTTGATGCATTCAATGGCGATTACATTCCTGAGCATTTGCTTACCAAAGAGTTTTTTGAAGAAGTACAAAGCGTACTGGCTGATGGGGGCGTGATTGCTGCTAATACGTTTTCGAGCAGCAAGTTATACGAGCATGAGTCGGCAACGTACCACAGCGTATTTGGCGATTTCATTAATGTAAGCCGCGCTAATCGAAGCAACCGTATTATTTTAGCGGGCATTAAAACTATGCCAACACAGGCGCAACTTAACGAACGTGCTAAAGCGCTTGAGTCAAAGCTTAAAAAATATGATGTAGATATAAACGCCATAAGCAATTACATTCAGTACACAAAAAACAGTCAAGATTGGCCTAAAAATACCAAAATACTGACCGATCAATACTCCCCTGCTAACCTACTTAACTTTTAATATGCAATGTGCCTAACCATTGTGTTGTTAGGCGCAGCCATTTAGGTTTGTTGTTAAAACTTAATATTACCGCGCAGTGCTTTGGTTTGGCCGTGTTTGGTTTTTTTATCCATGCGTTTACGCTGCGAGTTACGGCTTGGCTTGGTTGCGCGGCGGGCTTTGTTAACCTTTGTTGCGCTTAATATGAGATCTTTTAAACGTTTTAACGCGTCTTCGCGGTTGAGCTCTTGAGTACGGTGGCTTTGTGCTTTAATGATGAGAACCCCCTCTTTGGTGATCCTCGAATCGTTTAAAGCAAGTAAACGTTCTTTGTAAAAGTCAGGTAATTTAGAGCGATTAATATCAAAACGTAAATGAATGGCGCTGGCTACTTTGTTAACGTTTTGGCCACCGGCACCCTGAGAACGAATAGCGGTGAGCTCTAATTCCCACTCATCAATAGTGACTGTATTTGAAATTGTTAACATTGCGTTCAGTTTCCGTTGTTAAAAATGCATTGTACCATTTGTACATTGACTTAGGGTGAATAAGCCTAATGGACTGTTAATGCTAAGTTGAGTAGACAATGACGCCAATAGACAAGTTTAGATTGGCATATGCAATTATTTAGTTTTTAATTGCGCAGCCCATATACGGGCCTAATATAATAATCGATTTTCGATAATAGGAAGTACCTGCATGAAAAAATTACTTGTATCACTGAGCTTGTTAGCGATGAGCTTTTCTGGTTTTGCTAAAGATATCACCGAGGGTGACTTACAAAGCTACATGAAAGCTTTACCTGCTGTTACAAGCTGGGCGAGCTCGCAAGATGCGTTAAAAAACGTTGACTTAGGTAGCATGCTAGGCGCAACCGCAGATCAAACTACAGCAGAACAAGGTGCGCTTGCAAATACAGCCCTTAACATGATTAAAGAGCAATCATTGTATAAAAGTTTTGCGAGTGTCACTACTCGCTACGGGTTTACGCCTGAGCAGTTAATTACTGTTGGTTCAGAAGTGTCTATGGCGTACATAGAAAATCTTAAATCGGGTTTGTCTGATGAAAATAAAGCAACAGCAAATTCACTAATGGGTGGCTTTCAAAGCATGAAAAGCGCTAAAGATAAAGGCGCTACATCGTTAATGGGGTCGTTAGGTAATGCGTCAAGCGCTGCTGATACAAACGAACCTCTTGTTAGCGAGAGCAACTTGGCATTAGTAAGTGAATACATGCCACAGCTTAAAAAGTTGTTTGCACTTTTATAAGTTAACCAGAGTTCTCGTTAAGTTAATAAACACTTTAAGGTGGCATTTGCCACCTTTTTTAATGCCTAAAATAAGTGCATAAAGCTTATTTAGTTCTACAATTTAGGTATGTTTTATTTGGGTTTGACTTTATGAAAACGTGGTACGTAGTGGTAAGTATATTGTTATTTTGCAGTGCCTACTTTTCGGTGTTTGCGCTTGCTAAATCAAGCAAAACATTTAGCGCAGGCGTTATAGCTCAAGAGCAGCACTTCCCTATAAAAGAATTAAAGCTGGGAAACTATGCGCGTTGCACAGTTATTTCAGCTCAAAAAGAAGATGCTTTTTATTCTGCTTGTTATTTAAAGCGTGAACAAAAATCAAATTGGATTGCAGAGTCAGCGGGCGCGCGCTGTGAAATAAAATGCGAATCTTATGCCGATAGTAATGGAAATATTAGCGAGCATTACTTTACTACCTTAAAGTAACAATACTTTCCCACGATTTTTTTATTGGTGTGGCAAGTTCTTTTATTTGCTTACTGATGTTTGTATCGCATGCATCTTGTTGTTGCGGTTTATGTGGGCCAGAAAGCATTAACAAGTGTTTTTTACCTTTTATATTTTTATCAAGAACAAACAAGGATGGGTTTGCGTTTAGCACATGAGTTTTTAGCGACTTTTTAGAGGTGTAAGCTGCATATTGGCAAAAATATAGCGTTGCTTTGTTCGCTTTTTCGGTTTCCCATAAGCCCATTAGCTGCCAATCCAAAGAGGCATAGCGCCTCGCATCAACCATAAAACTTCCATAAAGAGCTGGGGTTGAATAAACCGCATTAATAGTTGTTTGCGCCTTTTTAGCATTTGAATAGGGGCCAGCTACTAAATAGTAGTTATCTCGATTTTGATGTTTGTATAACCTCAATGGGTATTTATTCCAATCTACTTTATTAGCAACAATAAGTGCTGATTCAAACTGCTTAAACACGCCTAATTGAACAAAATACGCAGTGTTATTTGCGTTTATTACTGGCGCTTTAGGTGTGCTGGCAAGCATCGAAGAGCTTTGAGTGTGCAGTACAATGTCTTGTAATATTATGGTGTCACCGGTTTTAGAGGTAATGATATGCTCTGGTAAGTTTTTAACACTCAGTTGAGAGGTGTTAGTGTTTGTGTTTTGAACAGAAAGAGTGTATTCACCCTGCGTTATATTGGCAAAATAATAGTAACCATCGTATTCGGTCACTGTGCTGTATGTTTTATCTGAATCTTTGTCGTGTAAGTTCACAGTAATACCTGCAGCAGGTTTGCTCATTCCATTAACTGAAATATAAACGGTCCCTTCCACCTCATTAAATATCACCATAGGTATGCTAACTTTAGTTTGCCCTCCCCTGTGGGCGTTTGTTTTAATTTTTCTGCGTGTTGGCTGTAAATAAGGGTTAGGCAAAGAGCGTAAATCTACATCTAAAATTTGTCCGCCATGGCTACTGGGTAACAAAATTTTTCCATCGCTATTTGTATATTTATCTCGCCATTGGTAGTTACCCGTAAACTTTACATCTTGGAGTGGCTCATCGCCGTCATCAAATAGTTGATTTTCGTTCCAATCAATAAACGAAGAGGCTTCTATTTGCCCGGCACTCAGCGCCCTGGGAGTATCAAATACAAAACCTGTTTTTAGGTGATCAAAGCTAAATGTACCATTTAAACCAAACGATAAAAGCCAATCGCCATGACTGTCATATTGCCCCGAAAGTTGCACGTTAAACGCGTCGTGTCGATAAGTATATTGATGACTCAGTTTGGTACTTGCTGCCAAGCTTGGGTTATATGAAATTTGTGTTTGGTTAAAAGTGTCTTGAGTTTGAGGCCAACGTAAATTACTGCTTAAGCTAACAATATCGCTCCCATTTGAGGGCATCCAGTCTAGTGTGTTTGTTAACTTCCAGGAGTCAATATCGATTGATGCGTAAAGCTGATTGGTTAGTTCGTTATTCTCATCGTTATAAAAAAGTCGGCTTGCCCAAGTGCCGCCTACAAAATTATTATTAATACCAAACGAGTACGTATTTTTAGCAGCAGTGTTTTGGCGCTTTTCGTTTTGCCACCTCATAGTCCAATTTAACGAATCAAACATACTCGTTTTACCATTTAAGCTCAGAAGTAGCTTATTTTTAAGAATAGTACTTTGTGGTAAATATAACGCGCTCGAAAAATTATTTAATAGGCTGTACTCAATATTTACGTTTATGTCGTTGTATAAATCGTTTGAAAGTAGGCCCCTAAAGCCTGCAAAAAGAGCATGCCCCGCCTCAAGTTGATTAGTTGCTAATAAGCGATAGCTACCATGTTCAGACAGTATATTAAGCCCAGAAGAGATATAACCATTGCTATTTTTATCACCATTTAAGTGGGTTAGTTGTGCGTCAAACGTGACGTTATCGTTAACCCCATAGGAAACAATACTCTTAAAAGAGTTGCTAAAGGGGGAGTTGTTAGATGCCGCTTGACCAAATACGCTTTTATCTGAATTTATTAACTCAACCTGATAACTGATTTTTCCTGGCGATAGGGCGTCTAAGCCTATGGTATATTTTTGGGTCCGTGTTATTTGCTCCCCTTGCGGACCGAAAAGTTTAATTTCAAAAATGTTGTTTCCGTAAAACGTTTCAATATCGGTAAAGGTCACCAAATTATTATCGTTTGCTTGTGTGGTTGCTATAAATTGACCGTTTCGGTACAGCTCGGCTTGCCAGCCTGGTAAGGCCGGTTCTTCAATGGTAATAGCTGAAAAGTTTTGTGTAGAGTGTGGATTGGCATTAGAAATATAAAACCCCATACCCTGGCTTGCACCTGCAATAAGTGGATCTGATTGCGATTGAATGTCACCTATTTGATAGTGTATACGCTCAAGAGAGTGATCTTGCGAAGTTAGGTTAAAGTCTTTACTCACTTTAAAAAAGGTATTGGCAGTGTTCTCGTTTTTATTAAATCGGATCTCCGCTTTATGATGAAATAAATCAAAGTAACTATTAAGCCTTATTAAGCCCTTGTAGCGGTTTTGTTTGTTGCGATAGCTAGCAGAAAGCGCGTATTCAGATACAGGGTAAGTGAGTGTTTGATACTCATCGTCAATAACGTGTTCGTACGCGGGTTTTAAAACTTGTTTTTTGCTTGAGTAAGGTGTCGCTTTATTGCTTTGTTCGCTGACTAATGAACTTACAAAAGACACCTGCATGAGTGAGTAATCAAAAACAGCCTCGGTTTTTAAAAGTGTATTAATAACCGACAACTCAACATAATGATCGTAATCATCACGCGCCCACAATGTATCGTTTAATTGCGAGGTATTTGCTTCTTTAATTGGGATATTTAAAGTGTGCTTTGAATCGTCAAGGGTGGCTATTAATTCGCTTTGGGTAATTTTAAAACTAATTCCCATTGTCGATTTTAATGCACTAACAGGCAGCAAAAGTTTATTTGTTTGCGTGTAGTAGGCCTCTAAGTCAGATACAACAGAACGACCATTAACTCTTACATTGACGATCACAAATGCCTCTTCATCAATAGGCCATTGATAAAGAGGCAATAGTTGTGTTGCATGTGTAGTTGTAGGCACTATAAAAAATAAAATAATCAGTAAGCTAATTAAAGCGCTACAACAATATGCGCGTGGTTTAAACACGTTTTATTGAATATTTACAGGGATAGCCAGCTCAATATTTCCGCCATATAAAGCGTTTTCTTTATATTTTAAAGTGAGCGGCCCTGATATAGGTTCTTGAAGTGTTATATACACTTTACGACGCGACAAAGGGGTATAAACAGCGACGTTTGTTAATTCACCAACAGGTAAGTTGTCGCTATTAACGAGTTCAAAATTACCATACACAGAACGATTACCGGTTAATGTTTGCCAAAATGTAAGGGTTGGATGCCCATTTTGAGTTATTAGCTGCGGGTTTATTAACTTCGAATCGGCTTCTAATTGCCCATGGCGAACAATAACAGGCACGCTGTAAGCAACTTTAGGGCGTATGCTGATACCTGTTGAATTAGGGTTTTGAGATTCAGAAGCGATAATTCTTAAAACAGCTCGGTACTCTCCCGCAGGGAGTTGTGCTTTTTTTCGCACAGTCATTCTTATTGCTTGCATGCCTTTAGGAGCAATTTTTCCGCGTCTGGGCGAAAACCTCAACATGTCTTTAGCTGAGCGACCTTCAACTTGTTTGGGCGAAACATCTATTAACGCGCCTTCTTCAGTCATGTCTTTGTGGGTGATCTCTAGTTTAAAGTCGAGATTTTTGTCAGACGTATTTCTGATCATTAAAGAATTGTTTTTTGTACGTCCATCAAAGTATAAACGGTATTCAGACAAAGCAAGGTTGGCACTACAAATTTGGGGAAGTAGTAATGTTAAGCACAGAGCGGCCCAACAAAAAAATTTAAAAGTCATGGGAGTCAACTAATTCATAAAACATATAACATGTGGGGTAATACCCCCACATTATGCGTGTAGTTAGTTATTATTTACTAACTACATAGTGCTTATTACTGAAAAGATACATCTACAGTGTAATCTACTGTGTAGCTTGCACCAGCTGTAAGTGCTGTATCTACGTTCATAGCGCCGTATACGTTAATACCAATATCTGTTGCACTGGCATCAGTCGTAAATGCTGATGCTACGCCGTCAGCAGTTGTTACAGTTGTTGTACTATCGGTTGCAGTTGTTACTGGAGCAAATGTTAGATTGCTGCTAGAGCTACCTGAAACAGTGATGTTCATCGCAGAATTTGGCGCTAATCCTGAAACAGTTAATGCACCTAGTTGAATGTTTGCATCTGATGCATCACAGTCACCCGTAATTGCGCCAGCATTATCCATTGTACACGTAGAGCCTGTTGCTAAACGAATTTTACCAAAGTGTAATGCGCTATTTTCTGCAAACGTTGGCTCGCTCCAACCATTTACACTTGCTTGAAATGTTTGGTTAGATGCTAATAAAGAAGTAGATGAAATAGCTAATAAGGCTGAAGCTGCAAGGATTTTTTTATTCATAATTTTACCATTTTAAATGTTTATTATTTTATTTACCTCCGTGTGCGGTCTTATTTATAAGTATTTTATTCCATTGCGGCAATTTAAACATAGTATGTACCTGTTTGAAATAAATAATTAACATATTGCGCTTTTGGAAACAATAAATGATTAAAAAGTATTGGTTTTTGAGGGTTTTAATTTCTATTCGGTATAAAAATTAAGCGGTTGCATGTGGTTTGTTGAGTTTAGGATGAAGAGTGCAAACTATTTTGTTAACTTTTTAATTTAGTAATCGCAATAGTGGAGTGGCCTAAGCATTATTTTTTAGGCCATTAAACTATTACATTATTCTATCAACTAGCGCTACGACATTTTACGAAGTGTACTTAAAGGCACTATGCGTAAAACCCAATGTAAAAACGCCCACGGCCAGGTTGGCACAAAGCTGTTGGCTTTTTCTTTGTTAATGGCTTTTACCAGTGCTTTGCAGCCGGTTTCGGTATCAACAATAAACGGCACTGTTTTTACTTTTTCGTTTATTTCGCTTCTTATAAAGCCTGGGTGTACACAGCTTACTTTTATAGGTGTGTGCATTACATCTATGCGTATGCCCTCGCTTAATGAGGTAATGGCCGCTTTAGTGGCTGCGTAAACGGTCATGGCGCGCCTAAAACCCCGTACCGCACTAATAGACGAAATAGTCACTAAATGGCCATAGTTTTGCGCTCTAAAAATTTCCATTGCGGCCTCAGCCTGGGCAAGGGCGGCTACAAAGTTGGTTTGTGCGGTTTGTTTATTAGCATTAAAATAACCCGTACCAATAGAGGCACCTTTACCCATACCTGCATTTATAATTACTCTATCAAGGCCGTTAAGCTCTTCTTTAAAGGCGTTAAATACGCTAAACACTTGGTCGTGATCGTTAACATCAAGCACTTTTATACTAATGGTTATATTAGGGTTTACCTGTTCAAGCTCGCTTTTTAGTTGCTCTAGCAGCTCAAAGCGCCGAGCACATAAAGCAAGGTTACAGCCTTGTTTTGCAAACTCTTTTGCCATACCTTTGCCTAAGCCTGAACTTGCACCTGTTATGAGTATATTTTTGCGCATAATTAAATCCTTAGGTATATGTAATTAATTTTTGTTGTGGGTGGCACTCTAAAAAGTGATGCTCGTTTAAGCTGCTAATGCCTAATTGACGGTTTGCCCCTTTGCCGCGCGCGACTACTTTGGTTACGCCTGCGTTTACTAAGCTCCAATTTATATCAATAAAGTGCTCGAGTTTTAGCCCCATTAAATGGCTGGTAATAATGCTAATAGGCCCGCCAGAGGTATAAATAAGTACTTTTTTACCGTGGTTTTCATTGGCTATTTGCTCAAGTGCACCCAGTACACGCGCAGTAAATGCATTAAAGCTTTCGTTGTATAATGTGCTATCGGGGTTGAGTACCCACTGCTCAATGGCGCTAATAAATACCGTTTTAAAATATTCCATTGGGTCGGCTTGCTTACTAAGTGCAGCTCGTACTTGGCTTGGGGTGGCAAGCTCTGGGTTATAAACCGCTAAAATGTGTTCGTGATCGTACTCGTTTAAACGCGGATCGTTTATTACCACTGGCGTATTATTAATACTGGCTAAACTTAGCTCTGCGGTTTGATTATGGCGTAGCATACTCCCTGCAAATACCACATCGGGCGTTAGCTGCTTTTGTGCTAAATACTCACCCAATAATGTGGCTTGCTGCTGTCCTTTTTCTGAGAGCATATCGTAATTATCAGCCGAAAAACTGGCCTGCCCATGGCGCACTAAATATAAAATACACATTAGGCTTTTCCTTGATTTTTAATGGCTTTATTACAGCGCCACAAAAGGTAATGTACAAACACCCAAAAGTTTTTAAAGGCGGGGTTTTTAGTTTGCCCATGGTGATAGCGGTAATAAATTTGCTGCACAATGCCTGCAAGCCTAAATAGCCCGTACACTTCGTAAAAGGTAAAGTCATCTACCGTTATATCCATTTTTTTACAGTAATAGGCCACTACTTCTTTACGCGTTAGCATGCCCTCTAAATGGGTAGGTTGGCGGCGCGTGGCTTGGGCTAAAAAGTCATCGCCGGGTTCTACCCAGTAAGCCAATGTGTTGCCTAAATCCATTAATGGGTCGCCAAGGGTGGCAAGCTCCCAGTCTAAAATACCCAATACTTTGGTGTAGTCGGTGGCATCAAGTACAACGTTATCAAACCTAAAGTCGTTATGCGTTATACAAATGCGCTCGTGGCTTGGCATATTGTTTTCAAGCCATTTAATTACTTTTTTACCGCTTGGTACGTTCCATGTTTTAGCTTTAGTAAAACGCTCGCTCCAGCCGCTAATTTGGCGCTGCGTGTACCCTTCGCCTTTACCTAAATGGCTTAAATTGGCTTGTTTGTAATCTACTTTGTGTAGCTCTACCAGGCAGTCGAGTACGTTTTCGCACAGCTGTTTGGTGCGCTCGGGCGTTACCGTTAATCCGCGCGGCAAGTTTTTACGCGGAATAATACCCGTAAGCTTTTCCATAACGTAAAAGTCGGTGCCAAGTATGCTTTCATCATCGCAAAACGCTTGCATAGTAGGTACGTAACTGTAAACCGGTTTTAGCGCCTGCTGTAATTTAAACTCGCGGCCCATATCGTGAGCGCCTTTGGCTTTTGTACCTTTGGGGGCACGGCGCAAAATAAGCGATTGCTCTGGGTAGTCTAGGCAGTAGGTCCAGTTTGACGCGCCCCCTGCGTATTGTGTAACGTTTGGCTCGCCAGTAAACTGTGCAATGTGTTGTTTAAGCCAGGCATTTACTTTTTGGGTGTCGAGCTCTTCGCCTTGGCGCACGCTTTTGGCTTGATCTAATAATTGTGTGTTCATTGTTAGCCTTTATTATTTTGATTTTAAACGTTGCATAGAGCGTGTTTTTTTCAGCATGTTTTTAATGTACCACTCAACGGGGAGTAGTTTTTTCATTAAAAAGGCCTGTTTACCTAATTTATGGGTCAAAATTAAAAATGGGCGTTTAAGTGACTGCTTATAAATAATATCTGCAACTTGCTCGGCGTTAATGGGAGAGCGCTCAAAGGCGCGGTTTAGCATAGTTTTCATAGCCGGTTCGCTGGTGCGCATAGATTCATCAAGGTTAGTTTTAAAAAAGCTGGGGCACACTACGCTTACATCTATATTGTCGTAGGCAAGTTCAAGTTTTAGGGTTTCGCTAAAGCCAATAACTGCCGCTTTTACTGCGTTATAACTGCTCATAAACGGAATAGGTGTAAGCCCTGCTTGTGACGCTACATTAATAAAGTAGCCACTGCCTTGTTGCTTAAATAGCGGGTAAAACGTTTGGCACACCCGCACCATAGAGAGCAAATTAATATCCATAATCCACTGCCATTGCTCAAGCGATTCGCCCTCAAGCGAGCCGCCGGTTGCAACGCCTGCATTATTTATAACAATATCCACGCCTTGCCACTTGGTTTGAATAAAATTGTAAAGCCCCTTTACATCGGCTTGTTTTGTTACATCGCAGGCGTAAAAAAAGGCATCGGCTTTTAATGCTTGTAGCTCGTTAATAGTTACGGCTGCGCGTTCGGCGTTTATATCGGCAATACAAATTTGTAAGTTTGCGCCCAAATTACTCGCGTAACTAAGTGCTAATGCTTTGCCAAGTCCTGTGGCTCCACCTGTTATTATTAATTTTGTTTTCATGGTGTTGCCTTAGCGGTATTTGTTAAGTTCGAGGCGCGAAACCATGCCCATGTGTACTTCGTCTGGGCCATCAGCAAGGCGTAAAATTCGCCCCATTGCATTAAACGAGGCAATAGGAAAGTCGCTCGACACCCCCGCGCCACCAAATACCTGTATGGCCATATCAGAGACCATTTGCAGCATATTTGGCACCACAACTTTTATGCTCGATATTTCGGTCATGGCGTGTTTAACGCCTTGGGTGTCTATTTTCCATGCGGCGTGCAGTGTTAATAAACGGGCTTGATCTATTGCCATACGCGCCTGCGCAACGCGTTCTAAATTGCCGCCCAGTTTAAGTAACGGTTTACCAAAGGCGCTGCGCGAAAGCCCGCGTTTAATCATTAGCTCTAAACAGCGCTCTGCAGCGCCAATTGCGCGCATACAGTGATGAATTCGCCCAGGCCCTAAACGCCCTTGTGCAATAGCAAAGCCTTTGCCTAACCCTAAAATAAGGTTTTGTTTTGGTACACGCACGTTATTAAATTCCATTTCGCCATGGCCGTAGGGGGCATCAAAATCGCCACAGGCACTTAGCATGCGTTTAATATTTACGCCGGGTGTATTTAGCGGCACAAGTACCATGGAGTGCTGGCTATGTTTATTGTTTTCGGGGTTAGAAAGCCCCATAAAAATAGCTACCTGCGCATTGGGGTGGCCAAGGCCGGTGGTCCACCATTTTTTGCCATTTAAAATGAGTTCGTCGCTATCAACATCTATAGTTGCTTGCATGTTTGTGGCATCTGACGAGGCTACATCGGGCTCGGTCATGGCAAATACTGAGCGAATATCGCCATTTAATAAAGGCGTTAACCATTGCTGTTTTTGCTCATCATTTGCAAAGTGATACAGCACTTCCATATTGCCGGTGTCTGGGGCGTTACAGTTAAATATTTCTGAGGCAAATAAACATTTACCCATTTGCTCTGCAATAGGGGCGTACTCTAGGCAGGTTAAGCCCTGTGCTAGCGCTGCATCGGGTAAAAATAAGTTCCACAGGCCAGCGGCTTTCGCTTTCGCTTTTAATGGCTCAATGTGCTCACTTAGCTGCCAAGTAGTCCAGTCGTTTGAATTATTTTTTGCGTGATTATGCGCAACGACCGCTTGCTCTATAGGCAATACGTGTTCATCCATAAAGGCGGTAACACGCTTTAGGTAGTTTTGGCTTTTTTGGCTTGGCTCAAAGTTCATTAGGGTTGCCTGTTTATTTTTTAGTTAACCCAGCATAAAACATTCGCCCCAATGAATTAAATGAAATATATTACCAATTAAGTGTGAATAGTATTCATAGTATAAGCAGGTAATAATGATTGAAGCTAAAAATATTCAGCAGTTAGACTTAAATTTACTTAAAATTTTTGAATGCCTCTACAGAGAAAAAAACATGAGCGAAACCGCAAAGGTGCTGTATATAACGCCTTCAGCGGTAAGCCATGCTATAAAACGCCTGCGCAGTGTATTGAACGATCCGTTATTTGAGCGCCAAGGGCAACTCATGCTGCCCACTCCTGCGTGTCAGCGCATGGCACCAGCGCTAATAGATTTACTCGAAAAGTTACGCCAGGTGCTGCAAGCCTGTGGCGATTTTGACCTAGCCACCACCGCGCAAACCTTTAAAATAGCCCTGCACGATGCCATTGAGCCCATAGTGCTGCCAAAGTTGCAGTTAATAATTGCAAAACACGCCCCTAACGCAAGCCTTGCAAGCGTTAAGCTAAACCGTGACGACATGCACAAGCAATTGGCCAATCATCAAATTGATATGGCGATAGATGTAGCGCGGCCAATAAAAGCGCCTATTAGCCATGCTGTGCTTTCAAGCGATCACTTTTGTGTATTACTAAAAAAAAATCACCCGCTAAAAAATAAGTTAAATATAGAAAATTACTTAAGCGCTAAGCATGTAGCGGTTTCAAACAGAGCCACCGGCACCGTAATTGAAGACATAGCCTTATTGCAGCTAAGCTTTAATCGCGAGGTAGCCATGCGTTGCCAAACGTATTTTGCGGCGAAAGAGGTAATTAAAAACTCGCCATTTTTACTCACCCTGCCCTCAATGGTTGCAAGCCAATTGCTAGACGACACGCTAACAGCACGGCCCGTACCGACCACTATGCCTGCTATTTATCAGCATTTATATTGGCACCAAAATACCTATAAAGACGACGCTCTAATGTGGCTACGTAGCCAAGTAGAAAATATATTTAAGCGTTAATTTATACAAAAAAGCGCCAAACTTAGCAGGCTAAGTTTGGCGCTTTGTAAGCATTATTTAAGGGGTTATAACGTAATTAGTGCGCGTTTGTTTTTAATTTTTAGCGCAGCAATTAATAACAGTGGGCCTATAAACATGGCTAGGCCATATACGCCGCCTGTTACTGCGTATTCGGGCTTATTTAAAAAGCTTATAGCAATTAAAATAGCCAGCGATGCGTTTTGAATCCCTACCTCAATACCCAGTGTAAGCGAATCGGTAAGGTTAAGGTTTGAAAGTTTTGCTATGAGCAAACCAATAATCATTGAGCCAATATTAAGCGCTATACACGCCCAAAATACATCGTTAAACGAGCTTACCAGTAATGCGCGCTCTTTTATTACGAGTGCGGCTATCATGGCGAGCATAAAAAATAACGAAAAACGCCTAAAAAACGGCTCGCTTTTAATCGCAAATTCGCTTTTAAAATGGCGCAGGCTTATGCCTATTGCTACCGGTACTAAGGTAATTAAAAATAGCCCAAGTGATGTGGTTAATATAGAAAAACTGGCATCAGTTTGCGGGGCAAATTGGTGCATGGCAAAACCAATAATAAACGGTGTGGTAATAATGCTAATAGCGGTTGAGGCCGCGGTTAAGCTTACCGACAGCGCTAAATTAGCCTTTGCCAGTTGGCTCACCACATTTGACATAGTACCGCCTGGGCACGCGGCTAAAATCATTAACCCTATTGCAATTGGTGTGGGTAAATTAAGTAAATAGCATAAGCCTAAAGCCAGTAGCGGCATGGCAATAATTTGACCCACCAAGCCCATAGCAATTGCTACGGGCTTTTTAAAAAGCCGAGTAAAGTCGCCAAGTGTAAGCCCAAGCCCCATGCCAAACATAATAAGGGCAAGCGCGAGGGGGAGTATGATTTCTGTTAAAAATGATGCGTTCAAATTAGGCGGCCTCTGTTGTTTTTAATGCCAATACTTCGTAGTTAAATGAGTACGGGGTTAGCAGCGTTTTTATGTGTTGTTGCAGCGCGTTTAACTCATCTTCTTTAACTGAAATTGTGGCTTTTATGCCTAACTTTTTATCAGCAAATACATTTATTTGCACGGTTTTGTTGTTTAAATGCTCGTTAAGTGCCTCTGTAATGGTTTGTTTTATTTCGAGGCAAACCAGTTCGGGTTTATAAATTTTACCTACGGCAGTAAGCGGTATTTCATCAATTATATAAATAGCTTTAGGAATTGAAGCTCGTTCAGGTACGTGGGTACTAACATACGTGGTGAGCTCATCAAGGTTAAGCGCGCCATTGCGCGTTTACATTCCACGTAAGAGCTGTAAATGCTGAGTAGCTTTTTTGGTCTTGATCAAACAGGGCATTTACGCCCAGTGATGTGCCAGGCAACTGAGGAATAAGTAACGATGCGCCAAATAAAATATCGTTTGGATGCTCAAGCTCGCTGTTCATATAAAAAATACCCGCAACGTATTCAAGCGTGCGCCCTGTTGGCGAACTGACCCTAAACTCTTGCGTAAATTGGTTATAGTTTTCTAAGTAATCTTGTTTTATAAGGGGGACTTCTGAAAAGTCGGCGTCAAAGGTTGAGTCCCAATCGTACTCACTATACGTAGTTACAGAGGTAAATTCGTATTCGCCATGGTTATAGGTTAGTTGCAGTGAAGCGTTATCAAGCGTGGTTTTACTTTGCTCATTTAGCCCACCGGGGTGGCCATTGCCCGATACCGAACTTGTATAATCAAGGCCTGAGTTATCACTTAATAAAAGTGAGCGGTAGCCAACATTGCCTGGGTTAGTAGGGTCATTCGCTATTTGTAAATCGCGGTTGGGTGTATCAATAATATATTGATAGCGCGAGCCATGCGATTCAAACTCACCGTGTTCCCATTTAAATAATGCGCTTATATCATCGTTTATTTGCCAATCTATTGATAAACGTGCGCCTGATGACTCGTTAGATTGCTCATCGCTTTGGCGCGCTTGGTTATATAAAAAGCCATCAACAGAGTGGTCAAACGCGGCAATACGAATGGCTAAATCATCATTTATAGGAATATTTATAACGCCTGTAAAGCGCTTTTCGTTATCTGATCCAAACTCTGCTGACACATTGCCCTCAAACACATCGGTTGGCGAATTTGAGATCATACTAAATGCACCTGCCGTGGCGTTTTTACCAAACATAACCGACTGCGGGCCTTTAACAAGCTCAAGGCGCTGCATATCTAAAAATGGAAATTTAGCCTGATGTCCGCGCCCTAAGTACACGCCATCTTTAACCATAGCAACCGATTGCTCAAAGCCTGAGTTAGTACCCGAGCCTATGCCGCGTACAAAAATACGTTTGCTGCTTGAGTTTTCGGTAATGTGTACGTTGGGTAGGCTTTCACTTAGGTTGAGTAAATCGTCAACGCTGTTTTGCTCGAGGTAGTCACCCGAAAGCGCTTGGATAGAAGTAGGAATATCTTGCAGTGATTGTACCCGCTTTTGCGAGGTCACGGTGATGGTTTCAAGCTCGCTTTTATTTACCTTATTCTCGGCAGCTTGTGCCATGCCCACACTGAGTGCGCTTAGGGTAAATAAAGTAAGTGCTTTTTGCTTTAAAAAAGCATGATTTAAACGTGTGTGTGACTGTGTGTTCAGTTGTCATAGCTGCAACTCCATTATAGAGGTTATTTTTATTGGATATTTTTGCGTCTATTTCATACTGACGAGTCTTAAAATAAATAACAGTGATGTTTATTTATTCAGCACTATTAATAATATTTATAGTTGAGCTGAAAAAGTTTAGTTTTTAATGGGGTTAGTGCGGAGTTAGAGCGGATTAAAAAATACCTGTGGATTAGCAATTTTATTTAGCTCGTTGGTTCTGTAAAGCCCCTTTACAAGCATATAACCATGTGTTTTATAACTGTTCATTGTGGCTCTTTGTTTAATATTGCACTAACGCGCTCAGCAAGTTCTGGCAACACATCTTGTGCAAACCACGGATTCTTTTTAAGCCAGATATTATTGCGTGGACTTGGGTGCGGTAACACTAAATATTGTGGCCAATACTCACGCCACGATTTTACTAACTCGGTTAAAGGCCTATTTTTAGTATGCGGTAAATGATACGCCTGCGCGTATTTACCAAGCACTATTGTCAGTTCTAAATTTGGCAGAGCGGCCAGTAATTGCGCTCTCCATGCGGGCGCGCATTCTTTACGTGGGGGTAAATCGCCCGACTTTCCTTTACCTGGGTAGCAAAAGCCCATAGGTAATATAGCTACATTATCAGCGTTATAAAACTCAGCAGGTGTTAGCCCAAGCCATTCGCGTAGGCGGTTTCCGCTGGCATCGTTAAAGGGCTTGCCAGTTTCATGTACTTTTATGCCAGGTGCTTGGCCGGCAATTAAAATACGCGCATTAGCATTCAATTGTATAACGGGGCGAGCACCTAACGGTAAATGAGGTTCACAGATCACGCATTTACTAACTTGCTCAATTAAATTAATGGGAACCATATAAATTTGGCCTTAAATGCTTGAATTTTGTTCTAAATGGCCATTTTGACCCAATGAGTTGGTAAAAAATCGGTTTATTTTAATTAAAACGGACCGTAGTTGGTAAAATCGTGATCTCTGTTTAAAACAGCGCTGTAGCCCTTGTAATACTTAGTGTTTTTCAGACCAAACTGCAAATTCGTTACCACTGGGCTCTGTAAAATGAAACCGGCAACCACCCGGGAACTCAAAAATAGGTTTTACTATTTCACCGCCAAACTGCACGACTTTTTTATAAGTTGCGTGAATATCGTTACTGTAAAAAACCAGCAAAGCAGCCCCATTTTGAGTAAGCGATTTAAGCGGCGCATTAAAAAAGCCGCCATCAAGCCCTTGGCCGCTAAACGCCGTGTACTCTGGGCCGTAGTCGGTAAACTGCCAATTAAACACGTTAGTAAAAAAGCTTTTTGTGGCTGTTAAATCGCACGCTGGAAACTCAACATAATTTAGTTTTTCGTGGCTGCTCATTATAATTTGAACTTTTTTTATTGTTTGATTTTACACCTTAGTCTTTAGTAAATCGTTGTGCAACGGTTACTTCAAAACATAGATCAGTATTTTACTAAGTAATATACGTTATTTACTAGTGAATTCATTTAATTGCACGCTAGGTTGAGTTTGAAATTACAACTCAATAATCTAAATGATAACTACTATCTTTTGCATCTTTCAAATGTATAATAGCGTCCTAAATTTATTCTTCATGCTTAAAGAGAAACAATGCTATGCGTGCAGCGTCTTTCAACGCATTACTAACCAAGCTGAGCTCATTTAGTCTTTTAAATAAACGGCTAAGCCGTTATCAGCTATTAGTATTTTTACGTTTTTTTATCGCTATTGTTGGTGGGTATGTGTTTACCTCTACCCTAATTGCATTACTTAGCGTTGTATTGCCTATGGCTAAACAAGACGCCGTATTACTTTGCGTTTCGCTTAGCATTTTAATTTACGCGGTTGTGTTTATATGTGCCTTTTGGGTTAAATCGTTAACAACAGTATGGATCAGTATTTTACTAAGTAGTGGAGTGTTTTTAGCCATACTTGCATCACTAAAGGATTGGGTATGAAAGATAGCTTTTTTAGATCGATGACCTGGCTACATACGTGGGTTGGTTTACTTACGTGCTGGATTATTTATACAATATTTTTCGCAGGCACAGCGAGCTTTTTTAGAGACGAAATAAACCTGTGGAATCAGCCCGCAATTCATAATGTGCAAGCTCAAACCGACAGAGTGGCAGCGCAAAGGCTGCAAATTATTAAGGGCTTTGATTACTTAAATCAGCACGCTGCAAATTCCCCTAGTTGGCGTATTACCTTGCCCGAAGAGCGTATACCGTATTTGGTATATGGCTATGCAAAACCTAAAGAGCCAGAGCAGCGCCGCAGCCAATTTGTTAATACCCAATTAAACCCAAACACCATGCAAGCGCTGCCTCCTTTTGTAGAAACCAAAGGCGGTAACTTTTTTTATCGGCTGCATTACCAGCTTTATTATTTAGATGCCATAACAGGGCGTTGGGTGGTATGTTTTGCCAGTTTTTTTATGTTGCTTGCGATTATATCGGGTGTAGTTATTCATAAACGTATTTTTAAAGATATGTTTAGTTTTAGGCGTAACAAAGGAGTGCGTAGCTGGTTAGATGCGCACAACTTAAGCTCGGTGCTTGCTTTGCCGTTTCATTTAATGATTACCTACACAGGCATTATTACGCTTATATTTATGCTGTTCCCCTACCCTGCGTTAACTACCTACGACAATGGCATACGCGGCTTTTTTAACGATGTATCACCTAGTAATAACGTGACCAATAAAGCGCTAGGTAGCGCAGCAATGTTGCCTATTAATACCATTTTGGATCAGGTTTATACTAAGTGGCCAGATGCAGATATACGCAGCGTTAGAGTAAGCGAGCCTAATATGGCCGCCTCAACGGTTACTGTATTGGTAGACCCTGGTAAGGCGCTGCGCGATCAAACGCCGAGGCTTTTATTTAGTGGCGCTACAGGTGAGTTAGTTGCACAAAGTGATGATGAACTCACTAACAGTAAGGCGCTTTACGAGTCACTTAACGCTATGCACACAGGGCGTTTTGCCACACCGTTATTACGCTGGTTGTATGTATTAGGCGGTATTGCAGGCTGTGTGATGATAGCTACTGGCTGCATAATGTGGGCTAAACGCATACGCGAGCGTAGTAAAGGTAAGGCATCGTTTGGCTTACAATTAGTAGAAGGTTTAAACCTTGCCACTATTATGGGCTTACCGCTTGCAACTTGCTCATTCTTTATTGCCAATAGGTTACTTAGCCCTACCCTTTCTGGGCGCGACGATAAAGAAGTAACAGCGTTCTTTTTAGCTTGGTTAGTTGCGGGGGTTATTGCCCTAATTAAACGCGATAAACTGCAATGGCGGATAATGGCTGCTATTAATGCGCTTGCATGTTTAAGTGTACCTTTAGTTAATGCGCTTACAACTAATGGCAATATTGTTAGTTATTTAATGCATAAACAGTGGGCGTTATTTATATTTGATGCGCTATTTTTGCTCTTTAGTATATTGTTTTTAGTACAAACCGAAAAATTACGTACTGCGGAAAATGCCCAAAGGAAAACTAAATCTAAGCCAGTGGTGAAGCCTGTAAGGTCAAAATTATGATTTATCTACTTAGTTTTAGCCTATGTTTGTTTAGTTTTAATTGCTTTGCGTTGGCTAAATTCAACCACTTTAAAGATGTTTTTAAAAAACGCCCTACTGAATTACAGCACAAGCAGTTATTAGCTTTAGCTTGGATCAGTATTTTACTAAGTTTAGCGATTTGTGTAGAAACACAAAGTGGCTATGGCGCACTGCTTTTTTGTGGGTTTATGAGTTTAAGTGTTTTAATTATAACGATTTTTTATAATTTACTAACTAGGCTTGTAAAAGTATTTAGTGTTTTAAATGCGGTATTAATTACAGTGAGTGGGCTATTTTTAGCGTTAAATTAGCTTTAGTTAGTAAAACCGTGATCTGTAACTATAAATTTTAGGCAAAAAAATGGCAAGCCATTAGGCTTGCCAAAAATAGGGGGGATATTCAGTATGTCCAACACTCGCTGTCTCACTGCAAGTACAAACAGTATAGCCAATTAATATTTAAGTTAATTTACAATGACATGATACTTTTATGACAGCTGTAAAGGGGCTTTACACACCTTTTTGTTCTACCCAAATTATTTGCTCTGTAGCAAAACCAAGTTTTTTAGCTTTAGCTATAAAATGTTGTTTAAGCTCGTCGCTAACTTTAGGCGTGCGCGATAAAAACCATAAAAAGTCGCGGTTATAGCTCGTTATAAACGCGTATTGGTAATCGGCTTGGTCGAGCTCAAAAATTACGTAAGCACCATAAAATGGGCCAAAAAACGACACTTTAAAATGTCCCGTGTCACTGCCTTCTACAAATTTAGCTAAACCTTCCGCTTCATCCCACTTTTGCTCTTTAGTAATATACCCTTTGTTAAGCACCTTTACTGTGCCGTCGTCGTTTACTGTATAAGTAGCCGTTACTTGTTCCATGCCCTCTTCAAACGAATGATTAAGGCGAGCAATTTCGTACCACTTACCTTTGTATTGCTCAAGGTCAAAGTTTTTAACAGGGGTAATACCTTCAGGTGCACCTGTGCAGGCAGTGAGTAAAAATAACCCTGTAATAAGTAAAATAGTTGTAATGGCCTTCATGAAAGCTCCTTTTTAAATACGATGCTGTTTGTACGGCTATAAGCCAATAAAGTTTGCTAGCCGATTAAAATAAATTGCTATAGGATCAGCTAAATACTAGAGCAATTAAAAGATTAAAGCATGAAAATATGGGTAGATGCCGACGCGTGCCCCGTGGTTATAAAAGAAATTCTTTTTAGAGCAGCAGAGCGCACACAAACACCAACCATCTTAGTGGCTAACCATGCAATGCGCATTCCGCCTTCAAAGTTTATTAGCCGCGTTCAGGTTTCGAGCGGGTTTGATGTGGCCGATGACGAAATAGTAAAACGTGTAGAAAAAGGTGATTTAGTTATCACGGGCGACATCCCCCTTGCCAGCGAAGTTATAGACAACGGTGGCCAAGCACTTAACCCGCGCGGCGAGCTTTACACGCCAGAAAACATTCGCTCGTTACTAAACGTGCGCGACTTTATGGATACTATGCGTTCAAGCGGCGTTGAAATGAGTGGCGGGCCACCACCACTTAGCCAAACTGACCGCCAAAACTTTGCTAATAATCTTGACCGCATTTTAGCGCAAAACAAGGCCAAGTAAGTGACAGAGCAAGCTGTTGGCTTAGGCGAGCATGATTTTAATGTAGCTGTGTATGTCGCAAAAGCACCGCCTATGCCCTACTTTGAAACTCTGCAAAGTGTTGAGCCTGTAATTAACGAGCAAATAAATAACATAAACCAGCACTGTGGAAATGGTTGGCGCAAGGTGTTTAACGTATACGCTAAAGTGTTGTTTGCTCTACCGAGCGAGCATTTCAGCTTTGCTAAACAAGCCGATAGCTGGCAAGCGTATCGCGATAAATTTTTACTGCAAAATAACAGTAAAACAGCTCTTTTATTTAGTGCGCCTATTATTAACGGCACTAACAAAAACCAGCTACATATAATTGCTGGGCGTACACACGCTAAAAACTTACTTCAACAAGGCAAGCTTAATGCGCAATTTAATTGGCTCGACGATGAGTTTGCAATTGATACAACCAGCCACATTATTGTGTGCCCATATTTTGATTACAGGCAGTTAAGTAATATTAAAATAGCTCGATTAAGCGAGCTTGTAGCTAAGCTTAAAACAGCTAATTGAAAATGTAAGGAATCCACATGGCGGGAATTTTAGAACTGAACACCTTGCTTAAAACAATGAACCCTGATCTTAAGCTAGGTGAATACATATTTTGCTGTTTAGCAGGTAGCCTTGCCGACTACGTTCACTTAGATCCACTTGCCAGCTATGTTGAAGAAGAGGGGTTAACCCTTATTTTAAATGCAGATACTGCCGACAAAGCCGCTATTACTTATGAGGGTAAATATAATTTAATTACCCTTAATGTGCATTCAAGCTTAGAGGCTGTAGGGCTAACTGCTGCGGTATCGGCTAAATTAACCGAGCATAATATTAGCGCTAATGTAGTGGCTGCGTTTTATCACGACCATATTTTTGTACAAACCGATAAGGCACAGGCAGCATTGCGAGCACTTAAGGAGATTGGTTAAATTAAACTTAACTATAAAATCACTCGGTTATGGGGTGTTTACTGCCCTAACCGAGTTTTTACTTTTTGTAATTACACAATCGATTCAACTATATTTAATGCTTTAATTTCGTTTTCATGGGTTATGCCATCAGCTTCAATTACTTGCTTAAGTAGCTCTAAAACAAACACCCTCATTGGTTGGTCAATAATGTGTGACATACGGTGTTGAATAAATGACTCTATTTCGTTTGCCTGCACAGCTGAAACACATTTTTTAGTCATTTCTATAATATAATTGTCTATTTCTATTGCTGAGTTCCACTCAATTTTTTGTGCCCAAGCACTCACTACATTTAGCTCTTCGTCAGCGATAGAGCCATCAACGGTAACGAAAAGTAAAGCAAGATCTAATAGCGATTCTTTTTGAAGTTGCTCAACACAAACGCCCATATCAAAATTATTTAATAACTGTTCAAACTTCATAGTGCTTCCTTGATGGATAAATATACTGCTAAAGAGCTTATAACAAAGCACACCAAAAAGTAATTTTAATGGGTTGGTTTAATTGCAACATTTTGTAAGTAATAAATAATACAACTTTTTTCGCTAGCTTAGCTTTCGGTACTTTTATTGTTTATGCAAAAGCTGTTATTAGCCGCTTCTAGCTTTACTTTATTTCCAGTTTTAACTCTTACACAGCGAGTGCTATTAGGAAGTTTTTTCTTTTGAATAACTATAAACTCGCCGTTCTCTGCATCGTTAAGTGTGTATTGATATGCTGTGTTTCCGCCTTCAAACAAAGCCGTAAAGAGTCCGCCAACCAATGCTCCCGCAATGGCGCCGCTGATCATGTCTTCGGTGTTACCATCTAAATCTTCGGCTAAACCAACGCCGGCACCAACCATGATTCCGGACCCTACTTCAGATGACAGCTTTACCTTTTCAATAGATTCGACTGTTGCATAGTAATGCTTAATGATATGACCTTGGTCGTCGCGGTCAATGCCTTGAGAAGCACAGCCAGACAGTAATAAAAGGGCAATTAAACTTTTTTTCATGATTATTCTCTGTGTTGGTAATGAGTACAATCATAATCGCTAATTCGTAATAAAACTGTGAGAGCTTTGTTTGTAGCTGTTAGAAGTTGTAAGAATGTGTGCAGAGGAAAACATCGACTCAGGAAAAGCCGATGTTTAAATTAAGGCGATTAAACAACGTATCCGCTAAAACCAAGCGCTTTAAAGTAAAGCTTAGGAATGCCGAATTTACACTCGTTAAGTAACTCGCTAAAGCGCATTCTATCAAGTGGATAAAATTCACTTTCTAAGTTTTGCGCTGTGTAGGCTTGCCCTGCATCACTTAGGCCTAAATTGGCACACACAGTAATTTGTGCTTCGCGCTCAAAGTCGGTTTCGGGTTTCATTAAATCGCTAATATATAAGTGCGCGCCTTTATTTAAATTAGCTTTAATGTTTTTAAGTAGCTGCTTTTTGCTGCCATCGTCTTCTAAAAAGTGCATTACGAGTAGGCATAGTGCGGCATCGGCCTTGGCAGAGAGTTTATCAAGCTCGCCTTCAATAACGTTAACGCGCTTTGTTATGCCGTGCTCTTCAAACGCTTGTTTAGCAATTGCAAGCATATCACTTGAGGTATCTTGCGCGGTAAATTGCCAAGTAGGGTTAAGCGCGGCAAGGGCGAGTATTTCTTTGCCTGTGCCTGCGCCCACAACTAAAATATGTGCGTTATCGTTAAGTGATGCTTTAAGTTGTGCATTGGTAAGTTGGTGCAATAGCTCATAACCAGGTACTAAACGCGTTATGCGGCTGTTGTAATGGGTTGCTTGCTCGCCTGTAAATGTTGGCATTTTTAACTCCTTTAATCAGCTTATAAAACTTCAACAGTGGAGTATCCACCACTTTGTTTACTTACATGTACTTGCGTGGCTACACGTTCGCTCATTTCACTCACATGCGATATAACCCCAACTTTGCGCCCTTGTGCTTGTAATGAATCGAGCGCGTCCATAGCAACGCTGAGTGTTTCGCTATCTAACGTACCAAACCCTTCGTCAATAAACAAAGAGTTGATTTGTACTTTGTTTGACGAAAGCGATGCAAGGCCTAATGCCAGTGCCAGTGATACTAAAAATGATTCGCCCCCAGAGAGCGTATTAACCGAGCGTTGTTCATCGGCCATGTCGCGGTCAATAATGGCAATATCGAGTGACTGTGCAATAGCTGTGAGCTCGTAGCGTTTGTTAAGGGTTTTTAAATGGCTGTTAGCATAATGCAGTAATATTTTTAGCGTTTGTGTTTGCGCTAAGTTACGCATGGTTTTACCAGTTGCATCGCCTAATACCTTATTAAGTAAGTGCCACTGCTCTACTTGCTTTTTAAGGGTAGCGAGCTCTGTTTGCTTACCCTCGAGTGCTTTGGCATTTTGGTTATGCTGCTCTATGGCGGTATTAGTGGCAAGTAAACTATTTTGCTGCTCAGTTTGCTTTGTATTTAATGCCGCTAATTGCTCGCTAAGTTCAACTTGGTTTTGTGATGGCTTGTTAGTATTTTGGTGATCTGTATGCGCACTTTGTTGCTGTTTAAGCGCAGCATTTGCATCAGTAAGTGCAGCTGTTAGCTGCTCAAACTGGGTTAAATGGGCTTTAATTTGCTCACTACTTAAAGCTAGTAAAATTGTGATCTGCTCATGCGTTGCCTCACTGTACTGGGCTTTAAAGTCGCTAAACCACTTGTTATAACGTTCCTCAAGGGTTGTAAGCTCAGTGCTTTGCTCGGCTAAGCGAAGCTCTGCGTTTTTAAGCTCAATTGCATGCTCGTCTCGTTTTTTAACAGCGCTATCGTAAGCTTGCTGACTCGTATGTAACTGTGTTTGGCATTGCTCAAGCAGTGCATTAATTTTTGCTTGATAGTCGTTCGCGCTTATTTGCTCGTTATTAAATAACGCAAGGCGCTCACTTTGTGTAGTATTTTGTAGCTGCTGAGCGCTGACTAAATCATCTTTTAGTACTTTAAGTGCACTTTCGCTTTTAGTTATTAGCGGCGTAAGTTGCTGCAATTGCTGATTGGCAGTGTCTATTTGTTTTTGGCTTTGCTCAAGTTGCGCATGTGTTTGCTGATACTGCTCAACCTGCTGGCTTAAATCGCTTAGGTTAAGCGAGCCTGCTTGCAGTTGCTGCCAAAAGTTGCTGTGTTCAAATTGTGCATTAAGCGTTGTAGTGAGCTCACTAATTTGCAACGTTAGCTCAGCGTGTTTTGTATTTACTTGGTTTAGTTTATTGGTTAATTCACTATTTAAATTATGTAATTGCTGCTGTGTTTGCTGCTCTGCTTTTAGTGAGTTTTGTTGTTGGTTTACTTTTTCTTGCAGGGCATTTTGCTGTTTTTGCGATTCAAAATATTGCGCTTTTTGCCCGTTAAGCTGTTTATAGGTTTCTTCTAGCTGCTCTACTGTAAGGGCATTTAGATGAGTACGCGCAGCTTCCATGGTGGCTTTCATTTCGCTTCGCTTAGTATTGAGCGTTTGAATGGTTTGGCCGTGCTGAGCGTGTTCGTTAACGAGCACGGCATGCTGTGTTTGATGCGTGTGTAACTGCGTTTGGGCACTATCTAACTGCTTTTTAGCATTGGTGTAGCTGGCTTCAAAATCAGCTATTAAGTTGTTTAATTGCGGGTTTTGATTAGTAGCATAGGGGTGCTCGGTTGCTCCGCACACTACGCAGGGCTCGTTAGGGTTAAGCTGTGCGCGCAAATGCTCTACGTTTTCGCTGGCACGCAGGCGAGCTTGGTTTAGCGCGTATTCGTTATGTTTTAGTGCTTGTTCGCACGTTGCTAGGTTTTGTAAAAGCGACTGCTGCTGTTGCTCACTTTGGCTAAGTTTAGCTGCAATGTTATTTTGCGCTTGCGTGCTTTGCTTAAGCTCTTGGGTAAATTGTGCGTAGCGTATTCGCTGCTCTTTTAAGTAATCAATATTTTTAAGTTCGCTGTCGCATTGCTCAATTTTAAATTGGCGTTGTTGCTCGTTCAGCTCGTTTAGGTTTTTTTGATCATCGCTTAGTTGCTGCTCTTGCTGCTCTACCTTTTTATTTTGCGCTGTTAAAAGCTCAGCCTGTTTGGTTTGCTCTGCTAGTAACGCCTGGTTTTGAGTTGCTGTTGCATTAAGTTGCTCATTTGCCGTTAGATACTGATTAAAGCTATGTTGATAGTAGTTCCAATCATTCGCTAGCGGTTTAAGCTGCGTATGCTCAGCAAGCCATTGCTGATGCTGTGTACTTAGCTTAGTTGCCTCATCAAGCGCAGTTTGGCTTTGCTTATGTTGCGCGTGTAAATCACTTAATTGCTGTTGCTCTTTGTCGCGTTGCTGAGTAAGGCTAGTAATGCTTTGTGCGTGTATAGCAAGCTGGCTGTCGAGCTCGCGGGCTTTTGCAATAATTGGCTCAGCAGATTGCTTTTGCGCTTGCGCTGTTGTTAATTCGCTTTGCTTTGTTTTAAGTGTTGCGGCTTGCTCTTGTATAAGCGCTGCATGGTCAATATTTTTTAAGTCAGATATTTGTGTATTAAGGGCGTTATTTTGCGCCGTTAAATACTCATGTCGCTTTCGGTTATCTTTTATTTCAAGCGCGCTTTGTGCTTGTTTTGCTTGCTCACTTTGCTGTGCAATTGCTGCAAGTTCGTTGTTTGCATGCTGCTGATTTTTTGTGGCTTCTTCAAGAGCTTGCTCAAGGGTATTGGCTTGCTTGTACCAATTTAAATTTTGCTCTGCGCTTGTTAGCACTTTTTTAGTGTGTTCTATTTGCTGTTTTAGCTCATTAAGCGTGGTGTGCTTTAGTGCTAATTCATCTTCACTCAATAAGGTATAGCTTGCGAGGCTTGCTTGTAATAAATCAAACTCATCTTTTAGTTCTTTGTTGCGCTCAAATATACGCTTACCAATCAGGCTAAATTTATCGGTGCCCGTCAGGCACTCTAATAATTGCGCGCGTTCATCGCCTGTGGCTTTTAAAAATGCAGCAAATTCGTGCTGCGCTAGTAATACCGCACGGGAGAATTGCTCAAAGCTTAGCCCTATTTTGCTTTCTATTTGTTTTAGTGTTTGGCTTTTGTCAGCTATGAGGGTTTCATCTGGCAAGGTAACTAACGTATGCTCGGCTACTTTTAATTTACCTGTGGCTTTTTTATGGGTGCGCTGGATTGAATAACGGGCGCGGTAAAGCTCTTTGTCTTGCCCTACAAAGTCAACTTCTGCGAAGCCTTCCCATTTTCCTCGGCGCAATAAGTTACGGGCATCGTTTAATTTTATGCTGTCGCCATTAAAATCAATCAGGTTACCTTTATCGCCCTTTAGTCGTGCTGTTTTTGTGTAAAGTGATAAACAAATGGCATCTAAAAAGGTACTTTTACCCGCGCCGGTGTCGCCGGTTATAGCAAATAAACCTGCATCTTTAAGTGGGGCTTGTGTAAAGTCGATTTCGGCGTCAACTATCGACGCTAAGTTATGTATGCGTACTGCGGTTATTTTCATAGTTGCTCTTGCTCCGCTAGTTCACTTATTACTTCGTTTAAAAGGGCTTTTAGTTCATCGGGTACACTTTGCCCTGCCATGTCTTTATCGTTTGCAAAAGCTTGCTCTAATAAATTTTGTGGGTTGAGCATTTCAACCTCACCTAAATCTTCAAATACAGCGTCGCTGCCGTTGTTATCTGATTGTTCGCGTACGCGTTCGATACCGCAAAATTTTACATTTTTGCCTTCCAGTGCCTGTTCTATTTGTTCTCTGAATGTGGTGTCGGTATCACTTGATTTAAGCTTTACGCGTAAATAAGGTACTACGGTATTTTGCGATGTATCGAGGGTTTTAATTTGTTTGCACAGTTTATCTAATGGTACACACTCCCCTTTTGGTAAAATAATAACGTCGGCTGAGCGCGGAATGTAAAGGGGGTTTACAGTTGTACTAATGTTCTTTTTTTCATCGCTTATAAATTCAATAATATTAACTTGGTGAGTATAATTACGCTCTGAAAACGACATAGGAATAGGCGTGCCGCTGTAGCGAATAGCGTCATTTTTAGCAACTTGTTGCGCTTTGTGTAAATGGCCCAAAGCGACATAATTCGCTTTACTGCCAAATACATTGGCCGAAATAGACTCTTCACCACCTATCACTAAGTTACGCTCTGAATCACTTGATATGTCGCCTCCTTTAGCGTGTAAGTGGCCCATAACTATGAGTGGTGCGTTTTGCTTGTTAATTTTATAAGCATGATTTAAGGCAAGTTCGTATGCTTTTGCAACGCCTTGTGCGTAGCTAGGGCCGTTTTCTGTTTGGCTTAGTGAACTTATATCGCTTGAGCGTAAAAAAGGCATAGCGGCGATTACAGCGCGTTTATTATTAGTATTTATTTCTAAAATAATATCGCTAGGCGCTGATACATCAAAACGACCTACTACGTGGGTATCAAACTGAGCAAGTAAAGGTTGAGCCGCTAAAATACGATTTGCAGAGTCATGGTTGCCCGCAATAATAACCACGTGTAATTGTGGGCACTGTTTTTTGGCGTCTTTTATAAACTGATAAAGTTGGTTTTCGGCGCTAGCGCTTGGTGTTGCCGTATGATAAATGTCACCAGCAACTAATAATAAATCTATTTGCTGCTCAACAAGTGTGGCAAGTAACCAGGTAAAAAATGCTTGATGCTCTACACGGCGGTCGTGTTCATAAAATTGTTGGCCAAGGTGCCAATCTGAGGTGTGGAGGACTTTCATGTCGCGCTCTTAAAAACCAGTAAGAGCGCCAATATACCCAAGGCAGTCAAAGATGCAAGCCTCAGTAGTACTAAACTGTTAGCTTAAGCTGTACCAAATGCCAAAAATCACCGGCAAAGCAATCAATGCAAGTAGCAGAGGTTTTTTTAACGTTTTGGTTTGCTTTGTTTGCAGCCTTTTAAGCGCATTCGTTTCATTACAAGCGGCTACTTTGTCAATGTAAAAATAACCTGAATCAAGATACTGCTTACAGCTGTTTTCGTTGGCTGGGATTGCAATTAGTTCTTGTTGTTTTTTTAGGATATAAAAATCCATAAGCCCACCGCATTTCTTACTAGTAATCGATACTGTATTTGAGGGTAAATATTAGTAATTTATTTGCCTCAAATAAAAAGGTGGGCGATTTTAAATACAAATGGCTACAAAGATCAACCAAAAACTACCGTATTTTTAATTTATCGTACAAATAATTAAAATTAGTGAAATCACCGCAATATTTGCGCCAATTATTAGCCACATTTTACTGTGTTTTTGTTCAGTGTTAAGGCGTTTTAGTGCATCTTCTTTATTACAGGCAGACACAACATTAACATACGAATAATGATTGTTTTTGTAGTGCTGTAGTAGCTCTTTATTGGCAGGGATCGCTTCTAACTGTTGGGCCTTTTTCACAATGTAAAATTTCATATGGAGGACCTAAAAAACGTCACTTAATCTTACTGTAATTTAGGGCGTGTTGACCTTTGCGGAGTGAAATTTGTTCAATCTAGGGGTGATTAAATCGCGGCGCGAGGTTTGTAACCTAGTGGGCTAAGTAAAAACCGAGTAACAAAGAGTTTATCGCCCCTAGGCAGAACCCGAAGGGCAGCGCCTGTTTGGTATTTATGCTGCGTTATCGCCTATTTATGGGGAATAACCACACTACATAGACTCTGCCTTGCCTAAAAGCCAAACATGCTGCTGCAAATTCAACCATCAAAGATCAACACGCCCTAATTTGATGAACTTGACCTGAAGCTATTAGTGCGGTTAATACCTTTGCTTTTTAATACCCTATTCGGCTTGTAAATTGTAAACCCCCTTTACACTTTCTTATGAACTGAAATATGTAACATATTATTCTTATTTTATTGTTTTAATTATCAGTGAATACCACCCTAAAAATAGGGTGTTTGGTCGCTATTTAATTGAAGAAAACGACTATATTTGACACAGTATGCTCACAAAATTAATTTAGGACTAACAATGAAAAAAATAAGTCTTACGCTAAGTGCGCTTTTATTGCCAGTGGTAATGTCGGGCGGTGCTTTTGCGTCTTCAGTTGAACAAACAAAAGGGTCGTTCGTTGATAAGTTTCGTCAATTAGACGAGGCATTACCTACACCAAATGTGTATCGTAGCGCAGCGGGTGAGCCGGGTGAAAATTACTGGCAACAAAAAGTAAATTACGATATTGACGTGAAATTAGATGAAAAAAAACGTCGTTTGAGTGCAAGCCAAAGTATTGAGTATAAAAATAACTCGCCGCATACATTAAAATATTTATGGTTACAGTTAGATCAAAATATTTTTAAAAGCGATTCAATTGCTGAAACTACAAAAACATTTAAAAGCACACTTGAAAGCTTACCAGCGCAAAAGCCAGCAAAACTTAGCTTAGGGCAGTTGCGTCGTCAGCAGTTTATGAGCGATAACGAGCTTGGCTTTGCAATTAGCAATGTTAAAGACGAAGACGGCAAAGCACTACGTGTAACAATTGTAGATACATTAATGCGTATCGACTTAAATGAGCCGCTAAAGCCAGGTAAAGAAGTTGAGTTCAGCATGGACTTTGCGTTCAATATTGTTGAAGAAGATGCTGTAGGCGCGCGTTCAGGTTATGAGCACTTTGAAAAAGACGGCAACGATATATTTTTACTTGCACAGTGGTTTCCGCGTTTAGCAGCGTACACAGATTACGAAGCTTGGACAAACAAAGCCTTTTTAGGGTCGGGTGAATTTACCCTTGAGTTTGGCGACTACGATGTAGAAATTACAGTACCCGCTGATCACATTGTTTCGGCGACAGGTAAGTTAGATAACCCAAGTAAGGTACTTACAAGCACACAGCGTAAACGCTTAAAGCAATCGGAAACGGCTAAGCGCCCAGTGTTTATAGTGACCGAAGAAGAAGCACTCGAAAACGAAAAAGAAGGCACAGATAAAACGAAAACGTGGCGCTTCAAAGCCGAAAATGTTCGAGACTTTGCGTGGGCGTCTTCACGTAAATTTATGTGGGATGCAAAAGGGTATCAGCAAGGTGGCGATGTTCAGCCACTTGTAATGGCAATGTCGTTTTTTCCTAAAGAGGGTGGCGACTTATGGAAAAAGTACTCTACAGAATCAGTAGTACACACAATGGAAGTGTATTCAAAGTATTCGTTTGATTACCCATACCCAACTGCACAATCGGTAAATGGTCCGGTAGGTGGTATGGAATACCCAATGATCACTTTCAACGGTCCGCGTACTAAGTTACAAGATGACGGCACACGCACTTATTCTCAATCAGAGAAACGCTTTTTAATTGGCGTTGTTATTCATGAAGTGGGTCATATTTACTTCCCAATGATTGTTAACTCTGATGAACGTCAATGGACGTGGATGGATGAAGGCCTAAATAGCTTTTTAGATGGCGTTGCTGGGCGCGAGTGGGACCCTACAATTCCGTGGGGTGTTGAGCCTCGTGATATTGTGTCGTACATGAAATCTGAAGTTCAGGTACCGATTATGACGCAATCAGATAGCGTACTTCGCTTAGGTCCTAATGCGTATACTAAACCTGCTGCCGCGCTTAACATTCTACGTGAAGTGATTTTAGGTCGTGATTTATTCGACTTTGCGTTTAAAGAGTATGCCCAACGCTGGAAGTATAAGCGCCCTACTCCTGCTGATTTTTTCCGTACTATGGAAGAAGCTTCAGGTGTTGATTTAGATTGGTTTTGGCGTGGTTGGTTTTACACCACAGACCATGTAGATATTTCGCTGGATAAAGTGTATCAACTTCGTTTAGATACTAAAAATCCAGATATTGACTACAGCCGCCTACGTGATATTGAAGCCGATAAGCCAACATCGTTATTTGTTGAGCGTAACCGCGCTGAAGGTAAAAAAACATGGGTTGAGCAAAACCCTGATATTACCGATTTTTACGACGAAAATGACCGTTTTACGGTAACGAATAAAGAGCGTAATGCTTACAACAAGTTTTTAAAAGGGCTTGAGCCGTGGGAGCGTAAAACGCTAGACCGCGCATTAAGTGATGATCAAAACTATTATGTAATGGAATTTTCAAACCTAGGTGGTTTGGTAATGCCTATTTTACTTGAGCTCACGTACGAAGATGGTAGCAAAGAAGAGCGCTATATACCTGCTGAAATTTGGCGTCGTAATCATAAAAACGTGCAAAAGCTTATTGTTACAGATAAAGATAAACCGCTTGTATCAGTAAGCGTTGATCCGCGATGGGAAACAGCAGATGTCGATATAGAAAATAATAACTACCCGCGTCGTATTATCCCTTCACGTATTGAAGTGTTTAAAAAGAGTAAGAGCAAAGCTAAAGTGAGTCGCGATATCATGCAAGATATTAAAACAGAGCTTAAGAGCGATGAGAAAAAAGACGAAAAAGATGACGGTGAGGAACAGCAATAATGCGTTTTCTGCTTATTGTTGTTTGCCTTTTAGTTGCTGCGCCAAGTTTGGCGCATCAATTAAAATCATCTGTTACAACCGTACTTTTTAACAAAAGAACCCACAACGTTGAGCTTATGCATCGATTTTACTTGCACGATACAGAGCATGCGGTTAGCAGCTTATTTAAAGGTAAAATTGATATAATTAGCAATAAAACTGATCAACAACGCTTTGCTAAATATGTTGAGTCACATGTGGCTTTGCAAACATTAAATGGTGACGTTGTGCCGCTTAGCTTTGTTGGCGCGCAGGTTGACGGTAAGTTTTTTTGGGTTTACCAAGAGGCGCCCATCCCAGAGGGAATTGAAGGGATAAAAATGAGTAACGGTGCGCTGCGCGATTTGTGGCCATCGCAAGTAAATATGGTCAATGTTGAAGGCAAAGGTAGGGTTAAAACCCTCAACTTTGCTCAAGACGATACCTGGCTTGAAGCTCGCTTTGAGACTAACTAACTCATCATTAATACACAATGCGCACTTTGTTTAAGTGCGCATTTTAATGCGCTGTTTAAGCTGTGTTCATAATTGATCGGTAAAATATTGAGATACGTAAAAATCCAGGTTGTTTATATTTACCTTGTTTTGCGCAACATACAACTAGCTGCTAAGCTTCTTTTCATTGGTAGTTGCTTTGAAGTTAATGTACACCTCGCACTATTAATTTAAATATAATTAGTATTAACTGTTCCCATTTAAGGGTGTAAGTTCAGAGAATTTTATGTTTGAAAAAAGCTTAACTAATTATTTTCACAAACAAGGATTGGTATGACGACTCAGGTAGAGGCTATCCATGGTGTTATTTTTGATCTAGATGGTACATTAGTATCGTCAGAGCTCGACTTTTCACTTATTAAAGCCCAAATTGGCTGTCCCGATAACGAAGATTTACTCGACTTTATAGCGGAACTTCCTTCTCCTTACATGCGCGAAGAGGCAATGAACATTGTTCATCAGCATGAATTACTAGACGCCCAACATGCCACGTTACTACCTGGCGTAAGTGAAGCCATTGCACTTTTACATGAACGAAATATTCCGATGGCAATCGTGACGCGCAATTTTGACAAAGCCGCTGCACTTAAATTAAAAAATAACCCCCTTCCTATCAGTACAGTGCTTACACGAAGTGATGCACCCGCTAAACCTGATCCGAGTGCATTAAATGCCATTGCTACGCTTTGGAGCATAAGTGCTGATAACCTGCTGTATGTGGGCGATTATTTGTACGACATTCAGGCAGCACACAATGCTAAAATGCGTGCATGTTTATACGCTCCAGATGAAACGCCGTCTTATGCAGATCAAGCCGATTACGTTTTGCATGATTTTTACGACTTAGTTGCTTTAGTTGAAAGCTACGCTAAAAAAGTAGAGTTATGTTAAATTAGCCGCTGATTAATTTCAGTTGTATACATTACCTATAAAATGCACGTAAGGTTTACTAGCCCAACTTGCTTTGAATTGTTAAAATATTAAAAAGTAATGTATTTATTAGAGGCACATAATGGGCAGAGCATTTGTAGTTCGTCAAAGTTCTATGATCAAAACAGCCAATGCAAAAACAAAAGTAAATTCAAAGTACGGTAAAGAAATTTACGTTGCGGCTAAAAATGGTGAACCCGATCCTGAAGTAAACCAAACTTTGCGTCGTCTAATCGAAAAAGCTAAAAAAGATCAAGTTCCTGCACATGTTATCGACAAAGCAATAGAAAAAGCAGCCGGTGGAGCAGGAGAGGACTATGCTGTTGCTCGATACGAAGGTTATGGCCCTGGCAACTGTATGGTAATTGTTGATTGCTTAACCGATAACCCAAACAGAACAATTAAAGATGTGCGTTTGCCGTTTACTAAAACTGACTCAAAAATAGGTACGCCTGGTTGTGTAGCGCACATGTTTGATCATTACGCGGTATTGGGTTTTGCAGGCGATGACGATGAAGTTGTATTAGAAGCGCTAATGATGGCAGACGTTGACGTTGCTGATGTAGAGGCTGAAGATGGAAAAATTTCGGTTTTTGCACCGCCTACAGAATACTTTAAGGCTAAAACAGCGCTTGAAGACGCATTTGAAGGTATTAACTTTGAGGTAGACGAAATTACTTTTATCCCTCAAGTTAACATTGATATTGAGGACGAAGAGGTTATTGCTAACTTCGATAAATTTATAAACATGCTTGAAGACTGTGATGATGTACAAAATGTTTATCACAATGCAATTATAAAAAAATAACCTAACTTCGTTTATTTATAGCAAATAAAATTAAAAAGCGTGTTTTGTGTATGCAAAACACGCTTTTTTGTATTTACAGAAATGTTAGGTATTCATAGAGGTTATTGATTTATGTGTTTCTATTTTAAAATGTGCACTTTTTATTGTATTTATACACATTGATATGAATACCGGTGTGCTTGTTATTTAATTTAAATAATAAAAAACCAGCCCTGAGGCTGGTTTTGACACGAAATAAACAATTAAGATACAGCGTTAAACATTTGGAGTGTATTAACTTTGCTGTAACTTAAATTTTATACGATAGCTATGTAATAACGGTTCAGTATAGCCACTAGGTTGTGTTGTTCCTTCAAGTACTAAGGCGAGGGCAGCTTGAAACGCAATACTATTGTTTAGTGTTTCAGGGCTGCTGGCCATTGGGGTATAGGCTTTATCGTGTTCGTTTTGGCCGTCTACTACCTTAGCCATTTTTGCCATTGTGGATGTAATTTGTTCTTGTGTACATATACCATGCAATAACCAGTTAGCCATATGTTGGCTTGAAATTCTAAGTGTTGCTCTGTCTTCCATTAGTCCTACATGGTTAATATCTGGCACTTTAGAACAGCCTACACCTTGGTCTATCCATCTTACTACGTAACCTAAAATACCTTGCGCATTGTTTTCTAGCTCACTTTGTATATCTTCTTTTGAAAGTGACGATGGGTCTTGCATCAGTGGTGGAGTAAGCAGGTCGTCAAGGCTTGCTATGGCACGCTGAGCGATTGCGTGTTGCTCGCTAAAAACATTAATGTAATGGTAATGCATAGCATGCAGTGTTGCAGCAGTAGGCGAGGGCACCCATGCTGTATTAGCACCCGATTTAGGGTGTGCTAACTTTTGCTCCATCATTAGCGCCATTTTATCAGGCATAGGCCACATACCTTTGCCTATTTGAGCTTTTTGGCTTAATCCACAGGCAAGGCCAATATCGACGTTGCGATCTTCGTAAGCACTGATCCACGGCTGTTGTTTTATTTCGGCTTTAGGGAGCGCAACACCCGCTTGCATTGATGTGTGAATTTCGTCGCCTGTACGGTCTAAAAAGCCAGTGTTAATAAATACAACACGTTGTTTTGCTTCATTTATGCATGCTTTTAAGTTTACAGATGTACGACGTTCTTCATCCATAATACCCATTTTTAAGGTGTTTTTTGGTAAGTTTAATGCCTCTTCTACATGGGTAAAGAGTGTACTTGTAAACGCAACTTCTTCTGGGCCATGCATCTTAGGTTTTACAATATTAATGCTCTGTGCACTGCTATTTTTTACACCAGACGTTTTATTTAAGTCATGTAGGGCAGCTGTGGCAGTAAACATTGCATCCATTATGCCTTCAAAAACCGGCTCTCCGTAAACGTCAGTAATAGCTGGGTTTGTCATTAAATGGCCAACGTTTCTGACAAACATCATACTACGGCCCTTAAGTGTTATAGCGGTGCCATCAATAGAGGTATATGTTCTGTCGCTCTGCAGCGTACGCTCTACGACTTTATCGCCTTTTTTAAACGATTCAACCAGATTACCTTGCATTAAACCAAGCCAGTTTTTATAAACCTGTACTTTGTCTTGTGCATCGACAGCGGCTACAGAGTCTTCACAATCCATAATAGTGGTTAGAGCCGCTTCAAGTACCACATCTTTTAAACCCGCTTTATCAGCTTGGCCAATAATATGATGATGATCTATCTGTAATTCTATATGTAAACCGTTGTTCTTAAGTAATACAACGCTTGGATTTTGTGCTTCTCCCTGGTAGCCAATTAACTGAGATGGATCAGCTAACGTGGTTTGAGAGCTGTCACGTAGCGTAATAACCAGTGCGCCGTTTACAACAGAATAGTTAGTGCTTTCTATATGCGAGCCGTTTTCAAGCGGGAGTGCTTTGTCTAAAAACTGGCGTGCGTATGCCATTACTTTAAAGCCACGAACAGGGTTATAGGTAGTGCCTTTTTCGGCTCCGTCATCTTCACTTAATACGTCAGTCCCATACAAGGCGTCGTATAAAGAGCCCCAGCGTGCGTTAGCCGCATTGAGTGCAAAGCGTGCGTTACTTACTGGAACAACTAACTGTGGGCCTGCTGTAACAGCTATTTCGGGTTCAACCTGTTGTGTTTCAATTTTAAAATTAGCAGGCTCTGGTACTAGGTAGCCAATGTCACTTAAAAAGCGTTGGTATTGCTCGCTATCCCACGTTTTATTTTCAATGTGGTATTGATCAATTTGTTGTTGCAGCAGCTCACGTTTGGCCAGTAATGCTTTGTTTATTGGCGTGAGCGTTTGCACAATTTTTGCAAAACTTTGCCAAAAATGGTGTTCTGATAAGTGTGTACCAGGTAGTAGTTGAGTTTTAACAAAGTCAGCAAGCTCTAAATCTACGCTGAGTCCTGAATGTGTGAGAGTGTGGGTCATAATTGCCTTCCTTAAACGGTCGCCATAGTATTTGTGCGTTTGAGCAACAATAACGTAAAAAAGTCATGTTGAGTGTGTTTTTTATATTCACAAAAAATATAGTCGTAATAAAAACTATAAATTTACTAAATCTGAAAAATAAGCCTAATGTTGAATTAAGCGCTACGGAGCACTAGCAACGTCGCCACTCTCACAACATAAATTATTTATATACCCGTTCGAAGGACTTTATTATGACAACATATCAACGCGAAACCGATACACTTTCTACTTTATGCCAATCTCAAGGTAATGCATGGCAGGCAATTAACCCAGAGTATGCAACTCGCATGCGTTTACAAAATCGTTTTCGCACTGGGATTGAAATTGCTCAATACACAGCAGACGTAATGCGTGAAGATATGGCCGCTTACGATAAAGATACAAGCCAGTACACACAGTCTTTAGGGTGTTGGCATGGATTTACTGCCCAGCAAATGATGATGGCTATTAAACGCCACCAAAAAACAACTAAACGTAGTTATGTTTACTTGAGTGGTTGGATGGTTGCTGCACTTCGCTCTGCGTTTGGTCCGTTACCAGACCAAAGTATGCACGAAAAAACATCTGTACCAGCGCTTATTGAAGAAATTTACACATTTTTAAAGCAGGCCGATGCCCGTGAGCTTGACCACTTATTTAATGATCTAGACGAGGCAAAAGCGAATGGCGGCGACGTTCAAGCTGTGCTTGATAAAATCGACAACTTTGAAACGCACGTGGTTCCAATTATTGCTGATATTGATGCCGGTTTTGGTAACGAAGAAGCAACCTACTTACTTGCTAAAAAAATGATTGAAGCCGGTGCATGTGCTATTCAAATCGAAAACCAAGTATCTGATGCTAAACAATGTGGTCACCAAGCGGGTAAAGTAACCGTACCTCACGAAGACTTTTTAGCAAAAATTAATGCGGTTCGCTATGCATTTTTAGAGCTAGGTATCGATAACGGTATTATTGTTGCTCGTACTGACTCATTAGGTGCTAGCTTGACTCAAAAAGTACCGGTATCACAAACTCCAGGTGATTTAGCAAGCCAGTATAATGCCTTCTTAGAGACGACACCTATTAATGGCGTAGAAGACTTGAACGAGGGTGATACGGCGATGAAAATTAACGGTGAGCTTTGTAAGCCAACTCGCCTTGAAAATGGTCTGTACCAGTTCCGTGAAGGAACGGAGAAAGACCGCGTAGTACTTGATTGTGTTACTAGCCTTCAATCGGGCGCAGATTTATTGTGGATTGAAACTGAAAAGCCGCACGTAAAACAAATTGCTGAACTTGTAAACCGCGTTAAAGAGCAAGTACCAAACGCTAAACTAGTTTACAACAACTCACCTTCATTTAACTGGACGCTTAAATTCCGTGAGCAAGTTTATCAAGAGTGGGCCGAAGAAGGCCGCGACCTTAGCGCATACCCAAGCTTAGGCGACAACAAAGCATTGATGGCGCCAGAAATGGATGCAACAGAGCTTGCCGCTGCTGCTGACGTACTTGTACAGAACTTCCAACGTGATGGTGCACGTGAAGCAGGTATTTTCCACCACTTAATTACGCTGCCTACTTACCACACAGCAGCACTTAGCACAGATATTTTGTCAGAGGGCTACTTTGGTGACCTAGGCATGCTTGCTTATGTGCGTGATGTTCAACGTCAAGAAATTCGTCGTGAACAGGCTTCTGTTAAACACCAAGACCTAGCAGGTTCAAACATTGGTGATACACATAAAGAGTACTTCTCTGGTGATAACGCATTAAAAGCCGGTGGTGAAGATAACACCATGAACCAGTTCTAAAATTTCTAGATAGTGTTACTCAAGGGCCGTAAGGCCCTTTTTTTATGCGCAATAAAGTCTTTCTTAATAACAAGGTCTTTAGCCATATTTAAAGCGATTCTTTATGAGGAATAAGGCTTACATCAGGTTACTTAGGTATTGTAGATCATAGTTTTACTAACAACAGATACACAGATCACGATTTAACTAGCTAACCGTATTTGTAGATCAGAGTTTAACTAACCGCTTAATTAAAGTGTTTTGTAAGTATTATTTTGCTGTAAAGGGGCTTAAAAGAGCAATGAAAGTATTGAAATGCGTTAATTTTTGCTGTTTTTAGCGCTTAAACTTAATTTATAAACCGATTTTTTACCAACGCTTACCTTCCACAAAACAAATTTTTACTAACTGAAAGGCTATAAACAGTGACTCAAACCGGTTTTTTACTAACTCAAGTTATAAAAAAAGCTATAAACCGAAATTTTACTAACTGAGAAATGGGTTAAGTCCGATATGAGATGTGTCATTAAAATGTAAAGGGGGTTTACACTTTGCATATATACAAAAGCCACTTTAAAAAAGTGGCTTTTAATAATCAACTCAAATGAAAAGTTATTTACTGTGCTTATCAAACCACCATTGAATATAAGCCACTTTAGTCATTAAGTTAGACGGGCGCGCTGTAATGCCATGTGATGCAGCAGGTATACGAACCATAGCGGTGTCTACACCTTGTAGTTTTAGCGCTTGGTAGTATTGCTCTGTTTCAGAAATGGGTGTTCGGTAGTCAGCTTCACCTGTTAGTAGCATTGTAGGGGTAGTCACATTACCTACATAACTAATTGGCGAGCGTTTCATATAATGCTCAATGTGGTCCCAAGGTTTGCCTGGAAACCAGTAATCAGCAAAAAAAGGATAAAAGTCAGCAGTTAGTACAAAGCTGATCCAATTTATAACGGGTTTTGCAACAACGGCAGCAGCAAATCGGTCAGTGTGACCAACAATCCAAGCAGTTAGTACACCTCCGCCAGAGCCTCCGGTAACAAATAGTTTAGATTCATCAATAAATCCTTTTGCAATAAGTGCATCAACCCCAGTCATTAAGTCATCAAAGTCATTACTTGGGTAATTATGATGAATAGTTTGTGCAAACTCTTTCCCATATGAGTCACTTCCGCGCGGGTTCATGTATAACACCACATTACCTTTTGCTGCAAAAAGCTGAACTTCGGCACTAAAGTGAGGGCCGTAATTAGCCACTGGCCCGCCATGAATTTCGAGTACGAGAGGGTATTTTTTAGATTTATCAAATCCTGGCGGGTAGGCAATCCAGCCCTGTATAGGTAATTGGTCATGGCTTGATTTAAGCCAAATCTCTTCTACTTTAGCCAGTTGTTTATCACCCAGCGCATCGCTATTAAGCGTGGTTAAACGCTCAGTTTTACCGCGTTTAATAGTTGCTATATCTGCAGGGCGTTGAGTGTCGGCAAGTGTAAAAGCAATATCGCCGTTATTGCTTACATCAAAATCCCCGCCTGAGTATGGTCGGCCGAATGCCACACTGCCAATTTTTTCGGTGATCACCTTACGTTTACCACTACGAGGTTGGTAGGCGAGTGCGGTTTGGCCTTCATCGGCATAGCTAAAATAGAGGCCTTTTGAATTTGCGTTCCATTTTATTTGGCCAACGCTGCGATCGAAATCGCTAGTTAGGCTTTGGGTATCACCGGTTTTTAAATCACGAATATAAAGTTGAGTGTTCTCGTAATTAGTGCGCTTGTCATCGTAGCCAGTATAAGCAAGGTAACGACCATCAGGCGAGACTTTTGGCTGTTGATCTGGGCCATTTCTATCAGTGATGGCTTCAATGGTTAATGTAGTAAGGTTTAGCTTATATACTTCAGTATTTGTGGGTTTAAGCTGGTTATTTTCATGCCTATTAGCTGAATAATACAGTGAGCTACCATCTTTACTAAAGCTGACATCGCCAGCGCTATCAAATTCATCACGGGTAAGTTGCTTAGCATTTCCGCCGTTAGCATCAAGTATAAATAACTGATTAAAGCCTTTTTGTGAGTAGCCGCCGCCATCAGCTCTATAGTATACATCGTCAATAAATTTAGCAGGCTCTGCCCACGTAGCCCCTTTAGGTTTTCCTGGTAAATTGACAGGTGTTACGGTTTTGCTTGGTACAAACATACTGAACACAAGCTGGCTTGAATCGGGAGTCCAGTTAATAGCGCGAGGGCTACTGGTTAAATTACTTATTTTGGCAATAGCACCGGTTTTAAGCCACTTCATATAAATTTGGCTGCTACCATCGCGGGTAGAAATAAACGCTAAGCGCTCACCATCGGGCGATAAAACAGGGGAGTAGTCCATATGCACGCCAGACGTTAGTGGCTGCATTTGTTTGGTTTTATAATCAACAGACCAAATGTTTCCGACTTTTCGGTCTGTTTTTATATCCATGCGGTTTCGCACAAAATAAACGGTTTTGCCGTTGTCGGTAATATCTATTTGGTTGGCGTATTCTAAGTCGAATATATCTTGAAGTTGCAATGTGTGTGTATCGTCTTTTGCGCTTGCTAAATGGCTTGCGCTTAATATAAGACTAAGTGCTAAAAACTGTTTCATTATTAATCCCTGTTGTTAACGTATGTACAGTTATAAGTGAGGGATTATTAAATTAACAGCACAATGCGATGAAGCTCATAATTAACTCTATAATTGCATTAATTTAGTAGAGTTATAAAAGCTGTAAAGGGGGTTTACAGCTTTCACTAATTAGTAAACTTTAGTCACAAAGTACTTTTATTTCTTTGATGAGTTCAATTGCATCATTATTGTCGCCATGAACACATAGGCTGTGCGCATTAAGCATAAGCTGCTTACCTGAGCGTGTGGTTACACTGCCATTTTGCAATAGCTGTTTTACCTGCGCCAATAAGGCGTGCTTATTTAGCACGCTGCCATCGAGCTTACGAGAAACTAAATAGCCTTCATCGGTGTACTGCCTGTCTGCAAACGCTTCGAGTATTAATTCAACATTAAACTGTTTAGCTAACTGAACGTGTTTTTCAGCGTTTTTGGTGGCTAAAATCATCAGTTTTAATCTGCTTGGGTAGCTCGCGACAGCAGATATAACGGTTGCTAATAGGTCGTTATTAGCCATCATATCGTTATAAAGCGCACCATGTGGTTTTACATAGCTTAAAGTTAGCCCCTGTATTTTTGCCATGCCTTCAAGAGCCGCTATCTGATAATGAATACAATTAGTTAGTTCGCTTGTTGATAACGCCATAGAGCGTCGGCCAAACCCCTGAAGATCGGGGTAACTTGGGTGTGCCCCCACCATTACGTTGTTTTGTTTAGCTAACTTTAATGTTGTTGCTATTACATCTGGGTCACCGCCATGAAAACCACAAGCAATATTAGCCATATTAATATGCGGCATAACTTGATCATCCAAGCCCATTTTCCATGAACCAAAGCTTTCGCCTAAATCACAATTGAGTTTCATGTTAATGGCCTTTTTGCGGTTTAATGGTAACAGGCAAGGTGCCATTGGCAGTGGCTTGCCCCACTATTACTTTAGCGAGTGCGGTAAACGCTGGGCCTGAAACACGCTCATGCTTGTCTACATCAATATTGTAAGCATAAGAGGCCAATACACTGTGAGCATAGTCGCCAAATTTGGCGATATCGTAAGGGGCTCTCAAACTTATAAATACAGTACACTTATTAAATTTATTAGCCATGGCAAGCAGTGACTCAAGCGCCTTAGGTTGCTCTGCGTTATTTAAAGCAAAGCTTGGGTTATCGGCTAAGTCATCCATACCGCCAATCTCAACCGCACTTTGATTGGGCGTGGCGTTACCCGCTATAACAACATCAGCGGTTTTAATGCTCAGGGTTGCTTTCGCAGAGTCAAACCCTTGTAAGCTGCTACAGCTGAACGTAATAGACGATGAACTTACCGATTCAATTGCTTGTTGCATAGCCATACATTTGCGTGTGTCGGGCATAATAATATGTATGTGTTGGCCATCATTTAAATTTAGCGGCAATGTATTTTGTGTGTTTTTTACTTGTGTTATTGCTGCTAGAGCAAGCTCTGCTTCTACTTGTCTGTGCTGTTCGTTACCTATTATACTTTTTGCATGAACGACTGCATTGATAGGATCAAACTCAGTGGATAACTCAAATGCATTTTTAAGTGAAACAATACGCGCAGCCGATTGTGATATTTCTTGCTCATCTAATTGATTTGATTTAACAGCGTTAACTAACGACTTAATAAGCTCATCAAGCTTTGTTATATCATCGGGAGTTCTTATTTCTATTGGCATAAGCGCAATATCAACACCAGCTAAAAACGTATTTATAACCGCTTGAGTGGGTGAAAAAAACTGACTGATCCCTGCCATATCGAGTGCGTCGGTAACTACCACACCTTTATAGTTAAGCTCACCTCTTAAAATATCGGTAATGATAGTGCGCGACATAGTGGCGGGTTTAACCATTGTTTTGCCTTCTACAGAGACAAACGTTGAACTATCAAGCGCCGGATATTGTATATGCGCTGTCATGATCATACCGGGGTTTTGTTCGGCAATAATATGTTTAAAGGGGGCTAAATCTTGTTCGTAAATAATACTTTTTGAGTGGCCAACATTAGGAAGCCCTGTATGGCTATCAACGTGAGTATCGCCATGCCCCGGGAAATGTTTGAGCGATGTAATTATGCCATTACTTTCAAAGCCAGCAACTTGTGCTGCGCCGAGCTCACCCACACGTTGTGGGTTCTCACCAAACGAGCGTACATTTATTACCGGATTGTCTGGGTTCATATTTACATCAATGGTGGGTGCATAATTGACGTTGATACCCAGTGCGCTTAGCTCCTTGGCAATAACGGTTGCTGATTTAGTCGCAAAGTCAACGCCGTGCTGTTTATAGGTTGCACCAATAGACATATTACCCGTAAACGAGGTTGCAACATCACGCGGCAGCCGTGCAACTCGGCCGCCTTCTTGATCTATTGATATAAATAGCGGCAGTTTGCTTGCTGATTTACTGGCAGCGGTTTGTAGTTGGTTATTAAGCGCAATAGTTTGTTCAATTGACTGGGTGTTTTCTGAAAACAATATAACGCCACCAATGTTATAGTCGCTGATTGCTTGTGCCAATGGTTTTGGTAACTCTGTCATTGGTGTTCTGCAATGTGCACGTGCGCCTTGTTCACAAAAATAACGAAAGTCGAGTATTAACTTTTGTCCTAGTTTTTGCTCAAGAGAAAGAGCCGGTTTTGCAACCGTAGTAAGTGATGGCATTAAGCACCCAGATATAAAAATAATTGACGATAAAACATACTTATTTAGCAAAATACACTCCAAAGCTAAATAAAATGAACAAGTGAAAGCAGCTTATCTATTTTTTTATATAACTGCAAAATAAGCGCAGCCTAGTTACTACGGGGAAATATAACGTCACAGTGTAATAGATGGTTATTTGGCTGGTTATTAAAAATACACTATGTGCTCAAATATTAGATAATTAATGAGTGACGAGGTATAATCGTAGATACTCTTTAACAAAGTACTTGCTGTAATGGCAGTGTACTGTGGGCAGTTTACTTTTGCTGAATAAATTATTTCCTGTGCTTAATCTTCGTCTTCTTATTGTGCTGTTGGCTTTTTCTGCGTCGTTGGCAACGCTTATTAGTAGTTTTTATTCCACATACCAAGTACAAAAAGAGCAATTGATAAATCACACATTAAAAAGTAATTATGCCTATGCTAATAAACTTGCCTCAGCAACCGATAATTTCCTAGAGTCAGCAAAACAACAGCTGGCCTATTCTGCAAATAAAATTGAGCAAAACATTAACGATGCTTCACTATTACAAGAAGAAGTAACGCGCTTAAATTTGCAAACAAATAGCTTTAATTCAGTTGTTATAAATAAAAATGGAATCATACATGTTACGTCTCCTTATTTGCCTGAAATTATAGGGAAATCAATTTCCTCACCAGGCTCATCACAAGCTTTGAAAGAAAAAAAACCATTAATTAGTATGCCGTATATGTCGGCGGCTAAAAATTTAATTATTTTTATTTCGCATCCCTTGTTTGATAAAAACGGTAATTACTTAGGGTATGTTGGCGGTTCGCTCTATCTAAAAGAAAGAAACATATTAAATGATCTTCTAGAGCAACATTTTTATGAAGGAGGCTCGCACATATATGTGGTCGACGGGAGTAAACAAATATTATACCACCCAGACAAAAAACGCATAGGAACAAGCGTTACCAATAACAAGGTAATCAATGCGGTTATAACAGGGCAGTCGGGCCAAGTTACAGTATTAAATAGTAAAAATGTAGAAATGCTTGCAGGGTTTGCACCTGTAACAGCTGCGAATTGGGGGATTGTTGCTCAGCGCCCAGTAAAAGCAACGCTTTCTTCTCTAGATACATTAATTATGGAAGTATTTGCAAGAACACTTCCCATGGCATTAGTGACTTTTATACTCATTGGTGTTTTCTCGCATTTTATTTCCCGGCCATTAAAACAGTTGGCTAATAGCGTTAATAGGCTCGACGAAGCAAATAGTATAGATAAACTAAAACGCATTAAATCGTGGTACTTTGAAAGCCAAAAGCTAAAGCTCGCTATGCTTAACGGCGTAAATATATTGCATACACAAATCGGCCAGTTAAAACACGATGCTCAAACCGATCCGCTCACAAACACACATAATCGCAGAAGCTTAAATGGTTTGCTCAGCCAGCTTATGCTTAACAACACGCCGTTCGCTATTTTAGAAATAGACATCGATTTTTTTAAGCGTGTAAACGACACTTTTGGGCACGATAAAGGCGATGAAGCACTTAAAATATTAGCTGACATTATAAAAAATATCTCTCGAAAAGGGGATATTGTCTCGCGTATTGGTGGTGAGGAGTTTTTACTTGTATTGCCTCATGAGGACAGCCAAAGCGCCCTAAAAATAGCAGAACGATTACGCACCACGGTGGAAACAACTCAAATGGAAACAATCGGGTTCATTACCGTTTCAATCGGAATTGCAACTTGGCCAACCCACAGCAATAACATAGACCAAGTATACAAATGTGCAGACAAAGCCCTATACCATGCTAAAGAGTATGGCCGTAACCGCTGTGTAGTGGCAGAGCCCAGTTAATTTACACATGTTAAACCTTAATTAACCTTTAGCTGGAATAAGGTTTACTTTAAAAGCCCTTAAATTTATTTAGGGGCTTTTTTATTCCTTAAGTTTTCTTTAAGTTTCGCTCTTTAAATTATAAACATACTCCTTAAACGGGCGATGTTTATGCAATTAGCACAGTCAAACTTACCACTAAATTACACATCTAATCCGACACATTATATCAGTGCTCGAGTGAATGATGAGCATCGAAATGAACTAGAGGCCGCAGTAAAAGAGGGGTTTTTAGTGGCTTACAATGCAACGCTTAAATCATTTATGCCGCTACTTTGCCAATACACAACAAGTGAGGGGCAATGTACGTTAGGTTTAAGGCAAGCTACCTCTTCCTTATTTATTGAGCAGTACACGGCAGAGCCCATCGAGCACTTTTTATTAGAACAAACTCCGCGTAGTAAAATTTTTGAGCTAGGTAATTTATGCTCTACACATCGAAAGGCAACGCTTGGGCATTTTATTGTTGTTAACGAGGCGCTTTACCATACTGGAGCTAAATATTTAGTATTTTGCGCCACTAAAAAAGTACGAGCTATGCTTCGACTGTTAGGTGTTAACTGCACTGAAATTGCTGTTGCTAACAGCTTTGTAGTAGAAAACCCATTAAGTTGGGGAAGTTATTACGCTAATCAACCAACTGTCTGTGTTGTGAGTTTAGAGCAAGCTCACCAACAAATCGTAAAAACAACAGAGCTTTATAGCTTATTGCGTCAAAACCAGCATGAAATTGATACATTAGCGAATGCATTGGTGAAAATATGAGTTTATATGATACGCAATCAAATGCAGCTATTGTTGTTTCACACAGTAATAATAAAACCCATGAAATAAGTGGAAAAGAGTTTGACCAACAAACCACAACGTTGGCTAATACTTTAAAGGCTTTTGAAGGAAATGTGGTTGCTTTTCAGCTTGATAACACCCCCGCATGGCTAGCCTTAGATTTTGCAACTCGAATAATCGATAAAGTGGCTATACCTATCGCTCCATTTTTTAGCGAGCAACAAACGCAGTATGTACTCAATCAATGTGGCGCTGCTATTTTTATTACAGATACTCTGCCTGGTCCTAACCAGCATCCAGCGCTGAGTGTTATGTTATTTGATTGCTATTGTTTGTATATATACTCACAAACAGTGAGTAAAGCAGTTAACTACTTCGATACGACCCAAAAAGTAACGTTTACATCAGGCTCGACAGGTGAGCCAAAAGGGGTGTGTTTGTCTGCTCACAGTCAAATGCAAGTGGCGCAATCATTGTGCGATAAGATTAATATTAATCAGCCTGTGCATTTATGTTTATTACCACTGGCGGTGCTTCTTGAAAACATAGCAGGTGTATATGCGCCTTTGAAAAGTGGCGGTCAAGTTCATTTAATACCACTGAACGAACTCGGTTTTGTAGGGTCTTCGTTAGCGCAACCTAATGCACTTATTAACGCTATTGATAAAGTAAATCCTAATACACTTATATTGGTGCCAGAGCTTTTAACATGCCTTGTTACTTTTGCAGAACAAGGCTGGCAGCCGCCTAAATCACTCAAGTTTATAGCAGTGGGTGGGGCGATTGTAGATAAAACCATAATTGTTAAAGCTAGAAGTTTAAATTTACCTGTTTATCAAGGTTATGGACTATCTGAAGCAGCGTCGGTAGTGAGCTTAAACACAGTCAAAAACGATAATTACCATAGTGCAGGTCGTGTTCTTCCTCATATTCAAACCAAGATTACAGACAATCAATTATATATTAAGGGAGACCTGTTTTTAGGGTATTTAAATCACCCGCCACACGATCAAAACCAGTGGTACGCCACCGGGGACTTGGTTGAGCAACAAAATAATACATTATTTATTAAAGGGCGGATAAAAAATCTAATTATTACCAGTATGGGGCGAAACGTGAATGCTGAATGGCCTGAATCATTATTGCTAAGCCAAAGCGGCATTTTACAAGCGGTTGTTTTCGGCGAAGGTAAACCCTTTTTAACCGCCATTATTTACGTCAATTCATCACTAAACAAACAAAGCTTAACTCTACTTATAAATAACGTAAACCAACAATTACCTGATTACGCTCGCATAAAAAAATGGCACTGCATAGCTGAGCCATTAAGTGCTCAACAAGGGTTGTTAACAACTAATAATCGTCCAAAACGACAAGCGATTAGTCGCCATTACCACCATGTTTTCGAACAATTTTACCGACCTGGAGAAGTAATTAATGAGTAATTTTTATAATACATTAAAAGCACAAACACAAAACGAGCGTGAGTACTTATTAGCTGCGCCAATTATACAGCGTGTATTTAACGGACAAGCAACGCTTGAAGAATATGCCTCTTTTCTGGCGCAGGCTTATCATCATGTAAAACACACGGTTCCTTTAATGATGTCAGTTGGCGCGCGTTTAACTGATGAGCAAGAATGGTTACGCGAAGCGGTAGCAGAATACATTGAAGAAGAAATTGGCCATCAAGAATGGGTGCTTAACGATATTGCCGCTTGTGGTTTTGATAAAGAACGCGTGCGTCATTCCAAGCCACAGTTTGCAACAGAAATAATGGTGTCGTATGCCTACGACAGTATTGCTCGTAAAAACCCATTGAGCTTTTTTGGTATGGTCCATGTGCTCGAAGGTACTTCTATAGCACTGGCCGACGGGGCTGCATCAAATATTGCAAGCGCCGTGGGTTTACCAAAAAAAGCGTTTAGTTATTTAACCTCTCATGGTGCCTTAGATATTGAGCATGTGAAGTTTTTTGAAGACCTGATGAACAAAATAACCAATGAGGCCGATCAACAAGCAATCATCCATGGTGCAAAGTGTTTTTACCGTTTATACGGGAATATATTTCGCGATTTAGATAGTGAACCCTTTTTTAAGACTACTAAGCAAAGTGCATCTGTATGAGTGGGGCTCTATGTGTATTAACCGGTGCCTCGGGTGGAATAGGGCAAGCTTTTGCAAAAATGTTACACGATCAAGGTTGGTCATTATTGTTGGTGGGGCGTAATAAACAAGCCCTTAAAGCCTTAAACAAAACGCTCCCAAATAGTGAGGTTTTTATTGGTGATTTAACCGATGAAGCTACCCGCGTTAATTTAGCTATAAAAGCAAACCAACTCGGTGGTACTAAATTGTTGATTAATAACGCAGGCATTAATGTTGTGCAAGGTTTGAAGCAAACCAGTTGTGATCAAATAGACTCGGTATTGAGCACCAATTTATTGGTCCCCATAAAATTATGCCAATTGTTTTTGCAACAGCTAGAAAACTCAAAAGGCATAATAGTAAATGTAGGATCGTCGTTAGGCAGTATTGGATACCCCTATCACACACTTTATTGTGCAAGTAAATTTGGTTTACGGGGTTTCACCGAAGCCCTTTCTCGTGAGCTTAATGGCTCTGGAGTTAATGTGACTTATTTAGCACCAAGAGCTACAGATACAAGTATTAACAATGATCAAACCCGTGCAATGAACAAAGCGCTTGGTAATAAAATGGATACACCTGAACGCGTAGCAAAAGAGTTATTAACGTTAATTAATTCAAGTAAAAAAAGACGCTTTATTGGTTTTCCAGAAAAATTATTTGTGCGTATTAACGGTGCCTTTCCAAGTATTGTGGATCGCGCAATTGGTAAACAACTATCAATAATAAAACGATTTTTAAGTTAAAAATAAACGAATACACGAGGATGAAGTTATGTATAAAATGACCCTAGCGTTATATTTAATTGTATTAAGTATATTATCAATATCAGCCAAAGCAGATGAATCACAAGATCTACTCGCCATTCAACAACAATGGGCAATTGCCAATTATGAACTTGAAGACGATGCGCAAATAAAAGCATTCACAGATCTAACTGAGCAAACAACATTATTTGTGCAAAATTACCCAAATTCTGCACAATCACATATTTGGCATGGCATTGTACTAGCCAGTTTTGCCGGAGCAAAAGGAGGGATCGGGGCTCTGGGATATGCAAAACAAGCAAAAGAATCGCTAGAGCATTCACTTGAAATTGACGGCACAGCACTTGGAGGCTCTGCGTATGCGAGCTTAGCCACGCTTTATAGCAAAGTACCTGGTTGGCCTATAGGTTTTGGCGATGATGATAAGGCTAAAAAGCTTTTTAAACAGGCACTTGCATTTAATCCGCAAGGTATTGATACTAACTACTTGTACAGCGAATTTTTGTATGGTGAACGTGAATACAAAGAAGCTAAAGCACGGTTAGAGGTCGCGCAAAAAGCGGGTATACGAGAGTACCGACGTAAAGCTGATGAATATCGTCAACAAGCCATTAGCCAATTACAAGTAAAAGTAGATAAAAAACTTAAGAGATAAATAATAAGCATGCATTTACTGTTAGTAGAAGATGATCAACTTGTGGCGCAGGGACTTATCCGTTCATTGCGCCAAGAAGGCTACAGTGTTGAACACAGTGGTACAGTAAAACATGCGCTTCAATGCATATCTGGGGGTGAAATAGAACTCGTCATACTCGATTTGGGATTGCCCGATGGCGACGGTACTCAGATTTTAAAACAAATAAAACAACAAAAAAAAATAATACCTGTCGTTATTTTAACGGCACGTAGCAGTATAGATGACAAAGTACTTGGGCTCGACATGGGAGCTGATGATTACTTAGCTAAGCCTTTTGATCCAGCAGAACTATTTGCACGTTTACGGGCCGCGAGTAGGCGAATAAACCATACCCATTCAAGCCTATTAAACTGTGGCGATGTTGTCCTTGACACATCAGCCCACAGCGCCAGTGTAAGTGGGGAGCCATTAACCTTGCCTCGCAAGGAATACATGCTATTAAAAGCATTAATGGAAAATCAAGGGCGTGTGCAGTCAAAGCAGCAGCTCGAAAATAAACTTTACCAATGGGGCGAAGAGGTCGGCTCTAATACCATAGAAGTTCACATACACCACTTACGAAAAAAGTTTCCAAAAGATTTTATTAAAACTCTTCGTGGTATCGGGTATGTGGTAGGAAAACGTTAGTGTCTATTCGTAAACGCCTTACCTTAATACTACTGTCGATGATGGTGCTTATCTGCTTTTTTGCGCTTGTAAAAGGGTACCAAAAAAGTATGCGTGAAGGTGAAACTCTGCTCGATAACGAGTTAAAAATAGTGGCGCTAGTACTGGGTGAACAGCCCTTAGTCAAAACAGCACAAGCTATAAAGTTAAATAGCGCTAATACCCAGCTTCTTTACCAAATTTGGTACCAAGATACGTTATTAAGTGGATCTGCTAGTTTAAAAATAGAGCCCATGGATTTTGAAGAGGGCTTTCAAACTGCCAATATTGCAGGGCAGAGAATGCGAGTGTTTGTTTTAACAAAAAATAACCGAAAAGTGATAGTGGCTGAGCCAATATCAAAACGCTTTGAGTTGGCAGAAGCCGTTATTTTGTCTGCGATGCTACCCATGCTTTGGGCTGTGCCAATACTTGCCGTGTTTATTAGCTTTTTTATTAAGCATGCACTGGCGCCCCTAACACAATTATCGAAACAGCTTGCTGAGCGTAAAGCAAATGATTTTAGCCCTATAAGCTGGCACGTTACCGACCAAGAGATTAAGCCCGTAATAAATAGGTTAAATGATCTATTTCAACGAGTAGAGACTGCCTACCTAAGAGAGCGCTTTTTTGCCTCAGACGCAGCCCATGAACTGCGAACCCCACTCAGTAGTTTAAAAATAAATGTGCATAATTTAAAAAAATTGGAAAACGATCAGTATTATGAGCAAGAGTTAGAGGCTATGTCACAGGGGGTCAATCGACTGGGTAATATAGTGGAGCAAATGCTTATCTTGGGCCGTACCCATCCAGAGCAATGGCAAAAGCAATTTACTGAACAATGTTTACTGGTAATTACCCAGCATGCGGTATCTGATCAATACGACAAAATAGATGAAAAAAATCTAACAATAAGCTTAGAGGGTGATGACTTTAAAATTAATGGCGATGAGTTTACGCTTACTACGCTTATTTCTAACTTATTAAGTAACGCAATAAAATACACCCCTACAAATGGTAAAATTACAATAAAGCTTGTCAATAATGATGGGTATTATTGGCAAATTGACGATTCAGGTTCCGGCATGACTGATGAGCAAAAACAGCGTGTATTTAATAGGTTTTATCGTGTTGGAGGGGATCAGCATCCATCAGGAGAGCAAGGAGCTGGATTAGGCATGGCTATAGTGCAACACATTATTGCTATATATTCAGCCCAAATAACATTAACAGATAGCCCTTTGGGCGGACTAACCGCGCGTGTCACCTTCAAGGGGGATCAACATGGGTAAGCGCATAATTAAGCAATGCTTATGCCTTTTAGTGCTTATATCGTTTGAAATTAATGCAAAAGAGTACCTGATTGTATTAAAAGACCACTTATTTTACCCTTCAAAAATAACGATCCCAGAAAACCAAAAAGTTAAATTAATTATAGAAAACCAAGACGACACCCCTGAAGAATTTGATAGTTTTGATTTGAACAGAGAGAAAGTTCTTTATCCGCATCGAAAAAGCGTTATTTATATAGGCCCTCTAAAAAAGGGGCGGTATGCGTTTTTTGGCGAATTTTCGCCAAATTCTGCAACAGGTGTTGTAATCGTAAACAACAAAGAGGCGCAACATGCTAATAACTAGTTTAGTAGTTAGCCTTAACCAATTGCTTCCAATAGCAATTTTATTAGTACTATTACAAGTTTTTGCAAAGCAAAGCGCCCACCATATATGGATCTGTTTGATGGTTGGTGTTGCAATGTCGTTTTTATATATGTACAGCGCGTTGTGGGCTAGTCAGTGGTTTGATCATAAAGGGCTGGAGTACATTCAAATCGCTATGTGTATTGCAATATTCATTGCGGTACTCGTGTTTGTTATACAGCAAAGTGTTACGGCTTTTAATTTTGCAATTATTACTACGATAGTCATGTACTTAAGCCACTATGTTATTTATCTCAATAGCTTTTGGAAAAATAGTGATGCAGCTGAAAGCTTATTTATAGGCACATTCTTAGGCTCTGGTATTTGTTTAAGCTTTTGTGTGTTGTTGTACTTTTTTATGAGTGGCGTTAAGCACCGTTTTGGTAATTACCCAATACTCATTTTAATTGCCTTAAATAGTGCATCTAAGCTGCTGGGTGCTCTTGATTTAGCAAGTCAAATAGACTTAATTACAAATACTAATCCTATTTGGGATTTAAGGCATTGGATTAGTGAGCACTCAGAGCTTGGTCGAGTGCTTCGCGCTCTAATTGGTTACGAGGCTACTCCTGATCTCACTACGGTGCTTACCTACATCGCAAGTACAGCGTTATTTTTAATATTTTGCTACGTTATTCCAGCTTCAATATCTAAGGAACGAGTATGAAAGCACTCAACCTGTATTCAGCACTATTTTTAACCGCTTTTTGTATGCTGTTAATTCCAAACCAAGCGAATGCCGATGGTATTGTCGTTGATAAGGTTTACCATCCCTATGTATTACCGCTAGAGCGCGAGTTTGAATGGCGTTTAGTTTCTCATCAAACCGACAATGGCAACCTCTTAGCACAGCGAATTGGTGGTGGTGGAGCAATCAACGATACGATGGCTGTAGAAGGCTATTTTGTAGGAGAGCGAGATGACAATGGTGACTTTGGTTTAGAATCATATGAAGTTGAACTGCGTTGGCAATTAATAGAACAAGGTAAATTATGGGCTGATTGGGGCGCGTTATTTGAACTTGAAAAAATGCACAATGAAGACATCTACGAAGCAACGACGGGTTTTTTAATAGAAAAAGAGTTTGGTAAAACGAGTTTAACCATGAATGCATTTTTAGTGTACGAATGGGGTAAAGATATTGAAAACGAATGGGAAACCCAGTTCAGGGTACAATATCGGTATAGATACCTATCTGCGTTTCAACCTTCCATTGAGTTGTATGCAGGAGAGGATTTCATTGGGATTGGGCCAGGGTTTATTGGGTTATACAGGTTTGAAGGTCAAAAGCAGCTAAAATGGGAAGCCGGTTTTATAAGTGAAATTAGCCAAGCTGAAAAAAACCATAGTTTTAGACTAGCCCTAGAATTTGAATTTTAAGCTAGTAAACACAATGTGGTTATTTATTGCTCAGTAATTGAAGGAAGTGCTTGACTTATATTTGGTTATCTATATAGTGGGCCGCAGCTAGAAAGAAAGCATGTAAGCTATAAATCTCCATTTCGATGTTGTATAAGTAATACTTGTAGTACCGTCCTGAAGTTTTTAAAGTACCATCTCATTTTTTGCTACACCCGCTCATATGAGCATATTTTTTATTTTTATATCAGGATATTACAATGTCTAACATCGTATCAGGTACAGTTAAGTGGTTTAACGAGTCTAAAGGTTTTGGTTTCATCGAGCAAGAAAATGGCCCAGACGTTTTCGCACATTTCTCAGCAATCAAAAGCGAAGGTTTCAAAACTTTAGCTGAAGGCCAACGTGTAGAGTTTACTCTTTCACAAGGTCAAAAAGGTCCTCAAGCTGATAACATCACAGCTGTATAATTTTACTTTTTAAGTAAAATGAAAAAAAAGCGCCTAGGGCGCTTTTTTTGTATCTAAAATAAACCTAACTTATGTAACAACCCTACCTACTACTCACAAGCACAATTTAAGTGATTCTATTTCCCCCTAAACACCACTACTTTTTGGCAGGAATAAATGGCAATAAAATGTCGAAATAGCCGGTTTTAACATATAACACCAACTCCCTTAATTAAGTGATCTTTTAAGGATGAAAAAGCGCGTGAAAGCTGCTCTAAATGAGTTTTTTACGCAGATAACGATACGTTTTGCATTGCAGGTTGGTATAAAAGCGAAGATGGTAACAAGTGCTTGCAGCGCTTATTAAAGTACTAATTAATACGATGAGGTAACAACACTTGTTATTGGTTTACAGCACAGTTAAACAATACAAATTAAAAGTTTGCTTATTTACCGTAAGGGCTTTTTTTAGTTTTATTTATCTCTTTATATGCTGTTTGCATTTTTTCTATAAGAACTGTATCTGTATCTTTATTTGCAGCTAAATAAGCAACCGTTGTTAGTGCATCTATTTTAAAAATAAACTTTAAGTGGCCAGGTTTAAGTTTGAAGTAATCACTGTATTGGAGCATGTAATGCGGGTCATCTAATATTAGATCTACTTTTTTGGCTAGTAGTAACTGATAAGAATGTTGTATATCTGAAGTTATAACGCCCTCAACCCCCATTTTTGTGAGAGTTTGTGTTGAAAAGTCGTTATATTGCATCGCTATTTTATAATTTTTTGCTTGGTTAGTATTATTGATTACTATATCTGTTCTGTCTGATAGCCCAACAAACCCCATTTCAAAGCGACCAATTTCGCCTACCCACTGAAATTGATTTTCTCGTTCAGCTGTACGAGCAATACTGTATATAAACGTGTTTTTCTCCTCGCTTGCCATTTTATAAGCGCGAGCCCAAGGGTACATTTGTATGTCTGGCGTTAAACCGGCCTGTTTAAATATATCCCTTATGTATTGTGTCCCTTGACCTTGAACAGTGCCGTCTATTAAAACTTGATTAGGCGGTGCTAATTCTGTAACTACCAGTAACGGTTTTTCAGCTAAAGTAGAAAACGATAAAACAAGTATAAAAAGGGTCAGAATGTATTTCACAACAGCGAGTCATTATTGAATTAAAAACACTAACTTAAGTGTGGAACAAAATAGAATAATTACAAAAAAAAGTGATTAAAATAGAGCATTATAATGATTAAGTGGTAGTTAGGATAAGATAAAAAGGCATAAGGTAATTTACGCCTAAAACGATAAAAGGGCCTTGCGGCCCTTGGTGAAGTATCGTTCAAGTCAGATAGCACTTTAACCCCTTAAAGTACTAACTTCTTGTTTTGCAACACCGGTTCATCTCTTAAGTTTCTAAGCTAGCGAGAGGAAAAACCCAGCAATTGCTGCGCTCATAAGGTTAGCCATAGATCCTGCTAACACTGCTCTGAGCCCTAAGCGTGCGATATCCTTCCGCCTGCTAGGCGCCATACCGCCTAACCCACCTAGTAAAATGGCTATCGATGATAAGTTAGCGAATCCACACAGAGCAAACGTAACAATTGCTTGTGTGTGCGCACTTAACGTATCGCGATAATTTATAAAGTCTAAGTAAGCAACAAACTCGTTTACTACTATCTTTTGACCAATAAAGCTGCCGGCTATAATTGCCTCATCCCACGGTACACCGAGTAACCATGCAACAGGAGCAAATACATAACCTAAAATTTCTTGTAGCGTTAATGTTGGATGATCAAACCATCCGCCCACACCACCTAATAAACCGTTTAAAAGCGCAATCAGTGCAACAAAAGCCAGTAGCATTGCACCTACGTTTAGCGCCAAATGCATGCCATTTGCAGCGCCTGATGCTGCCGCATCAATTACATTTACCGGTTTATCGTCATCGTTTAAATCTAAATCAGCTAAGTTATCTTTAGGTGTTTCGGTTTCTGGCACAATCATTTTTGCCATTAAAAAACCACCCGGTGCCGCCATAAAGCTGGCTGCAATTAAGTACTTAAGCTCTACACCAATAATTACGTAACCCGCCATTACAGACCCAGCTACAGTGGCTAAGCCACCTACCATCACAGCAAACAACTCAGACTTGGTCATTGTTGCTATAAAAGGTTTAACAATTAACGGTGCTTCAGTTTGGCCAACAAAAATGTTTGCCGTTGCTGAAAGTGATTCTGTGCGCGAGGTTTTTAAAAGCTTTTGTAAACCACCGCCTAAAATCTTAATAATCCAATCCATAATGCCAATGTGATATAAAACAGCAACTAGCGCTGAGAAAAACACAATAACGGGCAAAACCTGAATTGCAAAAATAAAACCAAGTGTGTCTTGTGAAGCCAGAGGGCCAAACAAAAAGCCAATACCATCGTTGGCATAGCCAATAACCGATGAAACAGCGGCCGACATACTTGCTAATACGTTTTTTCCTGCGTCAAAAAACAGAACAAAGCCACCAATAACAACTTGCATTGCAAATGCTATAGCAACGGTTCTTAAATTAATTGCCTTGCGATTAGTTGACGCGGCAAAGGCAATGCCCAGCAGCACACACATGCCTACTAAGCTCATAAATGTTGTCATACAAATGTTTCCCGTTGTTATTCTTGTAGTAAATATTTAATTTTACTTTTTATAATATCAATCGCAACGCGGTTCATGCCGCCTCGAGTCACAACTAAATCTGCATTATGCTTAGAAGGCTCAATAAATTGATAAAACATCGGTCTTACAGTTGCTTGATACTGTTCAACAACAGATTGTAACGTTCTGCCTCGCTGCTCCATATCACGTTGCATACGACGCATTAAGCAGATATCTAAAGGGGTGTCTATAAACACCTTAATATCAAATTCTTTATTAAGCGCTTTATCGCTCAGTAATAAAATACCTTCCACAATCAAAATTTTTGCAGCAGCTACACGTCGCGTTTTATCGCTGCGAGTATGTTGTGCATAATCATATGTTGGTACTTCTACTGAGTTTCCACTACGAAGTTGAGTTAAATGTTCAAGCATTAACTCATGTTCAAATGCATCAGGGTGGTCGTAGTTCGTTTGCGTACGATGAGCCATCGGCAAATGCGACTGATCCTTGTAGTAAGCATCTTCTTCAATAATGGCAATTGCGCCCGGTTCAAGCTCATTAACCAACTCATTGTATATAGTTTGGCTAAACAGAGATTTGCCCGACGCAGACGCGCCAGCAATAGCTATAATAGTTGTTCGTGTCACTAAAGTTCTCACCCACACAGAAGGATATATTGTTGGTAGATCACAATAGCAAAAAAGACACGATTAATCTCTTTTGCTTCGCTTAAGAACGCAAATTTATAATGTTTAGGTTTTATGAAACAGGACTTTTGTCCTGTACGGAAAAATCGTTCAGCAGATAAAGTAACCACCTAGAAACAAAGTGAGGTCAAAATGGCAAGAGCAATTATCTTAATGGCAGATAGCCTAGGAATCGGTGCAGCACCAGATGCAGATAAATTTGGTGATGTTGGCGCCAATACATTCGCTCACTTACTAAAAGCATATTACGACGAAACAGGCAGTGCACTTTCGCTTCCTAATCTATCTAAATTAGGTTTAGTCGATGCCTGCGAAGCCGCCGGTGGCGAAACGTGTTTAGTTTCAGACCGCCAAGCACCAAAGGGTGCGTGGGGTTACGCTAAAGAACTTTCAAGCGGAAAAGACACCCCATCAGGTCATTGGGAAATGGCCGGTGTACCAGTGTTATTTGATTGGGGTTACTTCCCAAAAACACAGCCAAGTTTCCCGCAAGAATTTGTAGACGAGTTTATAGCTCGTACCGGTATTCCTGGCATTTTAGGCAATTGCCATGCATCAGGAACCACCATTTTAGAACAGCTAGGTGAAGAGCACGTAAAAACAGGTAAACCAATCTGTTACACCTCAGCTGATAGCGTGTTTCAAATAGCCGCGCATGAAGAGTCATTCGGCCTAGAGAAGCTTTATCAAGTTTGCGAAATCGCACGGGCGCTGCTTGATGAAATGAACATAGGACGAGTGATTGCGCGGCCATTTTTGGGTTCAAATAGTCAAGATTTTGCACGAACAGGTAACCGTCGTGACTATTCAGTACTTCCGCCAGCACCTACCTTGTTAGATGTACTAGCAAAAGACGGCGGCGAAGTAATTAGTATTGGTAAAATTTCAGACATATACGCGCATCAAGGCATAACCCAAAAGCACAAAGCACCAGGGCTTATGAACTTGCTTGAAAAAACCAGTGAGGTAATTTCAACAGCACCTGATCGCAGCTTAATTTTTACCAACTTAGTTGATTTTGATGAAAAATTTGGTCATCGCCGTAACCCGGTAGGTTACGCTAAAGCATTAAAAGAATTTGATGACTATTTACCAACTATACTAAACCAGTTAAATGCAGATGATGTATTAATGATCACTGCCGACCACGGGTGTGACCCAACCTTTCCAGGTTCTGAGCACACACGTGAATACGTACCTGTGATAGCGTATAAGCCTGGTATGGATAATACACCGCTAGGTGAACGAAATAGTTTTGCAGATATTGGTCAAACACTAGCACAGTGGTTTAACTTGTCTGAGCTTGAATATGGCGACAGCTTTTTAACTCAATTAAACGCGCCAAAATAAAAAGGAAACAACGAATGAGTACTCCTCATATAAATGCAAATGTTGGTGATTTCGCCGAAACAGTTTTAATGCCAGGCGATCCGCTACGTGCGCAATATATTGCTGAAAACTTTTTAGATGATGCGGTACAAGTAACGGGTGTACGCAACATGTTTGGCTTTACAGGTACTTACAAAGGTAAGCCAGTAAGCATTATGGGTTCAGGCATGGGTATTCCATCAATGTCTATATACGCACGTGAGCTTATTGTTAGCTTTGGCGTAAAAAACATTATACGCATTGGTACATGTGGCGGTATTGGTACCGACATTAAAATCCGTGACGTAATTTTTGCACAAGGTGCAAGCACAGATTCAAACGTAAACCGTGCACGTGTTCGTGGCTACGATTTTTCTGCAATTGCAGACTTTGACCTACTGTTAAACGGCGTTAACGCAGCAAAAGAACTAGGTATTAAAGCAAAAGTAGGTAACGTATTTACAACCGACACTTTCTACCAAGCAGACGACACTTTCTATAAAGATTTAGACAAGTTAGGCGTACTCGCTGTAGATATGGAAACAGCCGGTTTATATGGCGTTGCAGCTGAATACGGCGCAAACGCAATGGCATTATTCACCGTAAGTGACCACGTGATCACGGGTGAAGCAACACCTGCTGACGAACGTCAAAGCACGTTTAACGAAATGGTTAAAATTGCATTAGAGTCTATCTAATCGATAAAACAGTTCCTTGGTAACGTATTCACTAAGTTTTGGAGACACGCCCAAAGTGAAGTGAGACTAACCTCCAAAGCCGCATTTTATGCGGCTTTTTTTATGCCCTAATAATTATAAAATTAATCAGTACCAAACTCTAAAAGCGCAGCGTCTCTTAGCCTCTTTGTGAATCATTGGCTTTTAAAATCTTAATGCACAAAGAGAAGCGAATGAGAAAAAAATGAGCAGCCCTAAACTAATGTTTAGTTTATTTTTGTAGACGTAGAGCGTGCTCACGTTAGAAGCGTAGCTACTTGTTACTTATAAAATTATCACCACCGAGCGCACCGAGGCGCTTCGCGCTACACAGAGTTAAAAAATATTGATTAGTCACTACTCCTGCTCTACTCCTTCACTTCTCGGTGGTGAAACAATCACTTTTATAGCATAAGTAAAACGTTGCTATTAATCGAAAGCAAAGTACGTCTACAGGTTACATTCAGGCACTGTTTTGTGAATAATGGCTTTTAAATCTAAATCCACAAAGAGAAGCGAATGAGAAAAAATGAGCAGCCCTAAAGCAATGTTTAGTTTATTTTTGTAGACGTAGAGCTTGCTCACGTTAGAAGCGACAGCTTTTTGTTACTTATAAAATTATCACCACAGAGCGCACCGAGGCGCTTCGCGCTACACAGAGTTAAAAAATATTGATTAGTCACTACTCCTGGTCTTCTCCTTTACTTCTCGGTGGTGAAATAGTCACTTTTGCAGCATAAGTAATACGTTGCTATTGAACGATAGCAAAGCACGTCTACAGGCTATATTTAGCCACGGCATTGTAAATACGGGGCTTTTTTACTATCTCTAAAAGCGCAGCGTCTCTTAGCCTCTTTGTGAAATTGGGCTTTAAAGCAGTATGCAAAAAAAGAACCAAATGAGGAGTAAATGAGAAGAAAAAAGCCAATTAGGTTAACTTATTTACCACAGAGCGCACCGAGGCATTTCGCGCTACACTGAGAAAACAGGAGTAACAATTAATCATGGCTCCTTGCATTTTCTTTACTACTTGGTGGTGAAGCAATCATTTTTATACCCTCATTAAAAATTATGTGTTTTATAAAATTATTTTAAAAGCTGGGTTAAACTCAAGCTAAACTACGCAATGAAAGCCAAGGTTATTCATTTAATTGCTACCCGAAAACGTTAAAATTTGCTATGTTGCAATACAATACACGCTTAGTGTTTTTATTAGGAAAGTTATGAAATCGTTATCTATTTTTTTTGCTTTATTTACCCTAACGCTAGCTTTAAATAGTTATGCCACAGAGCCCACTAACGAACAGCAAAATGCTGACGAAAAAGTAAACACACTTGAATATAAAGCCCCTGAGCTTAAAAAACCTGTTATTGATCCAGCAAAATCAGACGACACGAAAGTGTTAGGCGATGAAACACCAAAGCCCGTTGTTAAACCAAAAAATAAAATAGAAAAAGCTGCAGCCGTAGCCGAGGCAGAAAAAGCCGTAGCGCAAGCAAAAGAAGCCTTAACCGCTAAGCAGCAAGCTAAAGCTAAACAATCTCGCGAATCACTAGCCGTGGTTGAACAACTTATAAAAGCATACAACGCACGAAATATTGAAGAGTTCATTCGTGTTTACGATGAAGATGTAGAGTTTTATATTTTTCCCAATGAGCTATTATTTAAAGGAAAAGAAAAACTAATAGCACGTTATGGGTTAATGTTTAAAAAGCTAAAGTGTATTCACTCATCGCCTATTAAACGTATAGTCCATGGCGATATAGTAATTGATCATGAGCTATCAGAAACCTGTTCAACAGACGAAAACGTAATAGATAAACGCTCAGAGCTTGTATCGAGCTACCAAATTAAAAACGGAAAAATAATCCGCGTATTATTTTTTCGTTAAGGATTATTATGCAAATTACTGACGACAAAAAACTTCGCTTAATGTACCGAGTTGAACCCGGTTGTTTAGGCCCTGAAGGCGCAGAATATATTGAAGATTTTTGTCGTTATGCCAATAAGCATATTAAGTCACCGTACTACGCACAATTTGTCTTTTTACCGCGTTACGATAAACAAAAAGACGAACGCCAATACAGCGTAAACAGCCGTAACCTTTCACAATTACAGGTTAAAAAGTATTTTAGCTATTTTGAAATTGATATGGATGGCTTTGAAGAGCAACTCGACGAGTTACTCACCAAAGCAATCGACTTGTACTTTAAGCGTTAACACCTAAAACTTCGAACAAAAGTAAAGCGGCTAAGGTATACTGAGTACGTATGCTTTATACCAAAGCCTGCTCACGTAACCCTTTATCAAATCACTTAGCACCTACCTTTAAAAGCGCAGCGTATCTTAGCCTTGTTTTGTAGACGTAGAGCTTGCTCACGTTAGAAGCGTAGCTTCTTATTACTTAAAAATACATACCACCACAGAGCGCACCGAGGCGCTTTGCGCTACACAGAGTTAAAAATATTAGTTAGTCACTTCTCCAGGTCTTCTC
>Ga0310124_10000013_pt1 | contig 140275 bp, 119 predicted proteins | sample CB11b_AW_Bot5_MG_FD_203507 | JGI IMG/M metagenome (GOLD analysis project Ga0310124, IMG submission 203507) | Marine microbial communities from Western Arctic Ocean, Canada - CB11b_AW_Bot5 | ecosystem: Environmental > Aquatic > Marine > Oceanic | place: Canada: Western Arctic Ocean | collected... | reverse complement strand
TCGTTGGTCAGGAAAGTCTAGAGATTGGACGATGATCAAGGAAGTAAATTTGAATCCAGAGAAAAAAGAAGAAGTGCGGGCGGCATAAAATTTAACTTGATGCGACAACTAACTTGAAAAACACCGCGAGAAGTGAAGGAGAAGACAAGGAGAAGTAACAAAACCAATCTTTTTAACTCTGTGTAGCGCGAAGCGCCTCGGTGTGCTCTGTGGTGATATTTATTACTAAAAATCAAGAAGCTACGCTTTTAACGTGAGCAAGCACTGGGTCTACATTTAAAATACTGTGCTTTATTTATGTTCTAGGTCGAATTCGGTGGTGTGGCCGTCGCCGTGGATGAGTTGGTATTGTGATAAATCGCCTTGCTTTAAAGTGATTAAACTTATTGCTGAGTCGCTTACTAAATACTTTTGGCCTTCGCCTACGGTTTGGTGTTTATCTACTTCCATGTGCCAGCGTTTGGTAAAAAAGTTAAGCGGGCTTTTGGGGCCGTATAAAATAGAGTCGAGTTTATCTAATACATTTATTAGCTTACGAGGGAATTCGTTTTTAATCCCGCTTGCGGTGAGTTGCCATATACGGTTTGGGTGATCGCCAAAACGCTTTTGCACCGAAAAACAAAACGAATAATGTACATCGCCCGATAAAATAAGGGTTTCGTTTGGTGTGTCTGTACGCCTAAAGGTGTCGAGCAATTTTTTAGCCGAGCCTTCGTGTGCCATCCAGTTTTCTACGTCAACCATAAGTGGTTGGCCGCATATATTAAAAGCCGCTTGTATGGCTTCTATTGATTTAACTCCAAATACCGGTGCTGGCGACACAATAATTACTTTATCGTGGCTTAGTAGGCTTTCTTCCAGCTCGGTAAGCCGCTCCCAATCAAGCAGGCCTGATGGTTCGTTAAAATTGCTTTCGTTACGCCAGCGATGTGTGCGGGTGTCGAGCACCACGACTTTTGGTATTGTGGTTAGCTCGTAATGCCAATGGTTAAATTCGTTGAGGGGTTTATCAAACGCTTTAAATTGCCATTGGTTGTTAGCGCTTAAGCTTTGTTTAAATGGCGGTATTAACGCGCCTGTTTTAGTTAAGGCATCGTTACCCATACCTTGAAACAGCCAATAACTAATAAGGCCATTATTAATTATGCGTTTACTGCTTGGGTTTTGGTTTATGGCTTGCTCCCACCCTGCGGTGAGGTTCCAATCGTCGGTAACGTCGTGATCGTCAAAAATCATTAACGTCGACACATTAGCAAATAACCGCTCTACTTCACTCAGCCCTTTTGAATAACCAAGCAGCGCTGACTTTTCGGCATTAAAAATACGTTGGTGCTCTTGGTTTTGCCCTGTGTATTGTGTGTTTTGTAAGTCAACACACTGCCACGCAGCGGCACTTAAATTAAGCAGGTATAAAGCAACGTATTCTTCAAAATGAATAAGGTGGTTAAAGGCTTTAACGCTTGAAAAATGCGGCTCGTCTTTTTTAAGCCAATAACCCACACCGAGCTTTGAACGTTTTTGCCACGGCGTTTTAGGTAAAAAATGATGTCGATTATAAAGTTGCTCGTTTAACTGATCCGGTAGCGGCAGCGCCATGGGCTGTTCTTTATAAATACCTAACTTTTCAATAAGCTGATGAATCACCAATAACATGGGCCCTGCTACATCGTCGGCGTAAACTTGGTCGCCGCTTAAAAGCAGTAGTTGGGCACCGGGCTTATTTTGGCTGCGCTGAGTGTTTTGCCATTGGCTTGCGGTGACTAGGCTGTCTTTTGCGGGGTGATGCGCGTTACGGCACGAGCCATGTAGTATGCTGTTTAGCGTATTAGGTATTACAAATGCTGGGGTTGATTGATTGTTATAAGCCCATGCTGATAAATCAATCTCTTTGCCATCAATTAGTAATTGATACGCCAGTAAGGTGTCGAGCATAAAAGGCGCATTGGTAGGCTTAATTACCACATACTGCAAAAACAATCGCTCACCCAATGCAATGGTTTGTTGTTCGCTCACACTTTGGGTATTAAGTATGTTTATTTGGCACTGTGCGGGTTTTGACGTTGCAAACACTATGCACACGCCTGTTTGATCAGCACGGCGCACCATTGGCCCCATAAGTAAAACAGGAAGTTGCGCCACGTGAGTGCTCATAAGGTTAGCCTTTAGCTGCTAATTTAAATAGCGAGTAAAAGTTATTGGTGGTGGCTTTTGCCAGCTCGTTAAAACTAATGCCTTTAAGTTCGCTAATGTAATAGGCTACGTCTTGCACGTAAGCGGGTTGGTTAGTTTGCCCACGGTGTGGGACTGGTGCTAAATACGGCGAATCGGTTTCTATTAGTAGTCGGTCGAGTGGAATTTGTTTTACCACGTCTTTAAGCTCTACCGCATTTTTAAACGTTACAATGCCTGAAATAGAAATATAAAAGCCCATATCGATGGCTTTTTTAGCCATGTCCCAGTCTTCTGTAAAACAGTGCAGTACACCGCCGCAGTTTTCGGCTTTGTGCTCGCGCATTAGGTTTATAGTGTCGGCGCGGGCATCTCGTGTATGAATAATTAACGGCTTTTGTAGCTCGTTAGCCACGTCAATGTGGCCTACAAAACTGGCTTGCTGCACGGCATGGGTGTCTTTTGCGTAGTAGTAATCAAGCCCCGTTTCGCCTATGGCGACTACTTTGTTGTGTGATGCTAAATCAATTAATTGCTGTTTGTTAAGCGCGTCTTTTTGATCGAGCGGATGTACGCCACACGAGGCCGATACATCGTCGTAGTGCTTAATTTTATCAAGCATACTTGGAAACTGGTCAAGCGTTACGCTTACACACAAAAAATGTTCAACCTGTTTGGCACGTGCTTGGTCTAGCACTTGGTCTAGGTTTAAATCGAGTTTATCAAAATCAAGACGGTCTAAATGGCAATGCGAATCTACAATCAAAATTGGGCCTGTTTTTTACTACATGGTGTAAGTTGGATTACCGGAGTTTAACATAGTCCCCAGTAGTTTTTCGATCTTAGAATTTAGGTTTGTTTTGTCGTCTAAAAAGCTAATACCTATACCTGGTGGATTTGAGCTTTGCGCACCTTGTGGGGTGATCCACGCCACTTTGCCGGTTACTATGTCGTCTTCTAGTGCGTCGGGAAGGGTTACACGTAACGCCAGAGAGTGCCCTACTTCGTAACGCATGTTAGTGCGTACAAATAAGCCGCCTTTTTTTAAGTAAGGCATGTAACAGCGATATAATTCGTCTAGGTCGTCTATATCTACTAATAGCTCTTGCATGGATAATCCTTTTATTTATTACGTAAAATGTACGCTAATCGCGATACGGCGAGCGGTAAATTAAGGCCGAGAATTTTTGTGTTATTTTGCAAAAATTCGCTGAGTGCTTGTTGCGCTTCTTCATACGCTTCAAAGCTCATGCCTTGTAATAATTGCTGTTTTAATTGCTCGCTTAAAAATAAGGTAAATATACGAACCAGCTCCGGTTGTTTATTTATTATATCTACTAACGCTTTGAAATTATGGCTTTGTTTAAACTCAGTTGCAAACTTATAGAGGGTATCTATATTTTGTAGCTGGTTTTGCTCTTGCCATTGTTTTACTTGCAATGGCTGGCTGTAAAAAAGCGGTAGCCACGTGTAATTTTGTATTTGTAACGACTCAAGCCATTGCTGCGCTAATTGCGTACTGGTTACTTTTACGTCGGTTTTAGCACATCGGCTCAAAATAGTGGCTGGCAATTGTGCAGGTTGGCTTGTGGTTAATATTAAAAACCGGCTATTGCTTGGCTCTTCAAGCGTTTTTAATAAGGCGTTAGCCGCTGCCATGGTCATTTTTTCGCAGTTTTCGATTACCACTACTTTGTTGCCATTTTGCGCCGCAGAGTGGTTCATAAAGTCGCTTATGGCGCGTATGTCGTCTACGCCAATACTTTGGCCTTCTACCTGGGTTATGCGCTTGTCGGGGTGTGTGCCAGCAAGGTTTAGTGAGCAACTTTTACATTGCCCACATGGCGCTAAAATACTGTTTAGCGCGGCTGTTTGCTGTGTAATATTTTGGCACAACAAGGCATTAGCTAGCTCGTCACTTAAGGCAAACTTACCTACCCCCACAGGCCCACAAAACAGCTGGGCATGATGAAAACGCTGACCACGAAAGCTTTGTGCTAAGTGTTGCTGTGTTTCATATAGCCATGGCAAAGACATGTTATTTTAGCTCTTCAAAAAAAGTGCGTAATACGTTTGTGATATCGCGATGTACTTTATCAATTTCTTGATTGGCATCTACGGTTTTAATTGAGTTGTCGTCGCTTGCAAGCTCTAAGTAGCGCATGCGTGTGCGCTGAAAAAACTCAATGGCTTCTTGCTCTATTCTATCTAGTTCGCCACGCCCTTTAGCGCGCTCTAGGCCTATTACTGGGTCTATGTCGAGGTAAATGGTTAAATCGGGTTTTAGGCCTTTTAATACCATAGACGATAACGACGCCAGTGTATTTGAGCTAATACCGCGCCCGCCGCCTTGATATGCCTGAGACGATAAATCGTGACGATCGGCTAAAATCCATTTTCCCTGCTCAAGCGCTGGGTTTATTACGTTATGCATTAACTGCGAGCGTGCGGCGTACATAATTAGCAGTTCGGTTTCGAACGCTATTTCTTCTTTGTGCTCGGCTTTTACCAAGGTGCGTAACGACTCGGCCAATGGCGTGCCGCCTGGTTCGCGTACGTTAATGTACTCAATTTGCTTTTTGTTTAAAAAGTCTTGGCAAAGCGAAATAGCGGTTGATTTACCTGCGCCTTCAAGGCCTTCTACTACTATAAATTTTGGTTTCATAAACAAGTTAATTCTTTTTATTTAAAATATAGGTTTTAACTGCCGCGTTATGTTGTTTTAACGTGGTTGAAAATTGGTGGCTGCCATCGCCTTTTGCTACAAAGTAAACATAGTCACTTTGTGGCGGGTTTACCGCTGCTAAAATAGCGTCTTTAGATGGCATGGCTATGGGGGTTGGCGGTAATCCATCAATACGGTAGGTATTGTATGGCGTGTGATTTCGTAAATCTTTGTATTTAATATCGCCGTCAAAGCTTTCTCCTAGGCCGTATATTACGGTTGGATCGGTTTGTAGACGCATTTTTGTGTTCAATCTATTTACAAAAGCAGACGCTATTAACGGCCGCTCACTGGCTAAGGCAGTTTCTTTTTCAATAATTGAAGCCATTATGAGTGCCTCGTAAGCGGTGTTGTACGGTAAATCGTCAGCGCGTTGCTGCCATGCTTCGTTTAGTGTTTGTTGCATAGTGTGTGCTGCACGTTTTAATACACTGCTTGCGGTATCGTTATGTTGGTAGTGATAGGTATCTGGAAACAACCACCCTTCTAAAAATGTGTTGTTGCCCAAAATTTGTTGGCTTAACTCATCTAATTTTAAATCGTTTTTTAAGTTAGGCGCATTTTTAATGTTAGCAATAACATCGCGCAGGGCTTGGCCTTCAATAATGGTAAAGCTAAAGCTGATTTGTTGGCCTTGGTTTATTTTTTTTATGTTGTTAATAACACTGGTATTTGAAAGCGCGTAAAGCCCTGCTTTTAAATCGGTTAGCGTGGGATCAAGCTTTGCAATAACTTGGTAACGCCAGCAGCTTTCAACCCAGTTATTTGCTTGCCACTGTTGGCATAGTTTATTAAAGCCCGTGCCTTTTTTAACCTCAAATTGCGTGTTTTCGCTTACTTTTAGTGGGCTTTGCAAAGTTGCCTGCAATTGCTGATAGCCAATAGCGGTGCTAATAATCGCTAAAAGTACAACTGATAAAATAACTTTTAACACTCAGCCTCCTTGGCTATTAATTGGGTTAATAATGTATTGCTATGCGCTACATTAAAACTTTGCTGCTGTATACGTTTAACAGGTACGGCGTGCATTAAACTATTACATATAAATACCGCATCGGCCTCTGTTAAATCGTTTACGGTAATGTGTTTAAACTCAACCGTTAATTTATCACATAACGCTTGCAGATAAACGCCCTTTATACCGCATTCATTCAGCTTTGGCGTAAATAATTTACCGTGTTTAATGGCAACTATATTGGCTGCTGACGCTTCAATAACATGGTTGTTGTAGTCGAGCACCAGTACGTCGTCGCAATTTTGCGTTTGCATGGCGTTTTTAATGAGTACTTGTTCTAGCCTGTTTAGGGTTTTTAGCCCTGCGAGCAATGGCTGCGCTGCTAATTTTATTGGGCTTATTTCAAGGCTAATACCGTGCTCTGCAAGCGAGTGATAATGTGTAGGGTATTCAAGTACGCTTACTATAATGGTTAAATTACACTCACTTGGTAGGCCATACCCTCGCCCACCTTCACCGCGTGTTACGAGTATTTTTAATACACCTGTTTGTTTTTGGTTTACTTGGTTATGTAGGTGTTGTTCTAGTGAAATAAAGTCGAGCTCAGGAAAGGCTAAGCGCTTTGCGCATTCAGCTAAGCGTGCTTTATGGTGGTGCCAATATTCAACTTGGCCATTAGCTATTTTTGCCGTTGTAAAAAAGCCATCACCATAGTTTAAGCCTCTGTCGCTTGTGCTAACGGCGTTTGATTTACTGGCGTTGATGATTGTTTGCGTATTATTTATTATTTTTTGCATATAAAAAAAGCCCAGTTAAACAACTGAGCTCTTATAAAGTGGTTCGTTGTTAAAAAAGATTATACCTTTTTAAATAGCAACGAGCCATTAGTACCACCAAAGCCAAATGAGTTGCACAGTGAGTAATCTAGTTTTGCATCGCGTGCTGTATGTGCAATGTAATCTAGGTCACAGCCTTCATCTGGGTTATCAAGGTTAATAGTAGGCGACACTTTTTGATCTTTTAACGACAATATCGACACAATTGATTCAACCGAGCCGGCTGCACCGAGTAAATGACCCATCATCGATTTAGACGAGCCCACCATTACGTTTTTTGCAGCATCACCAAAAATAGACTTAACGGCGGCTGTTTCGGCTTTGTCGCCTGCGTTGGTCGATGTACCGTGGGCGTTTATGTAACCTACTTGCTCTGCATTTACTTGCGCATCTTTTAATGCGTTTTCCATTGCAAGGGCTGCACCGGCACCGTCTTCTGGTGGCGAGGTCATGTGGAATGCATCGCCACTCATACCAAAACCTACTAGTTCGGCATAAATATTTGCGCCACGTGCTTTTGCGTGTTCGTATTCTTCAACCACAACAACACCTGCACCGTCAGAAAGTACAAAACCGTCACGGTCTTTATCCCACGGGCGTGATGCAGCTTGTGGATCGTCGTTACGAGTTGATAATGCTCTGGCTGCGTTAAAGCCACCCATACCAATAGGTGTACAGGCCTTTTCTGCTCCGCCGGCTACCATTGCGTCGGCATCGCCGTAAGCAATCATACGGGCGGCATGACCAATGTTATGTAAGCCTGTTGTACAGGCGGTTACAATTGAAATGTTAGGGCCACGCAAACCGTACATTATTGATAAATGACCCGAGATCATATTAATAATGGTAGAAGGCACATAAAATGGAGATAACTTACGTGGGCCACTGTTAAGTAACTTAACGTGGTTTTCTTCAATTAGCGTTAGGCCGCCAATACCAGAACCAACAGCAACACCAATTCGCGTTGCGTTTTCTTCTGTGATTTCTAGGCCCGAATCTTGAAAGGCTTGAACACCTGCTGCTAAACCATATTGGATAAATAAATCCATTTTTTTTGCATCTTTGGGTGGCATATAAGCCGATGCGTCAAAGTCGTTGATTAAACCAGCGAACTTTGTTCCAAATTTTGATGTGTCAAAGTGTGTTATTGTTTGTATTCCACTTTTAGCATCTAATAAGCCTTGCCAGGTTGATTGAACATCATTGCCTAGCGGCGTCAACATTCCTAAGCCAGTTACGACGACACGACGTTTAGCCACGGTTTGCCTCCAATAAGGGATATTTATAATTTTATTAAAATTTATACCATTTTAGTTTTTAAATGGTTTTTTTAATCCAATTAGATTCACAAGGGAATTAATACCCAAGCAACCTCAAAGTGCGAGTCTCAAACTTGTTTGACAACACATAACATAAACAAAATTAATGCTAGTTAAATTTGGGGAGTTAAGGTTTGCTATTTGAATCATGAACTTTGAGGTGGTTTGAATACATAGATTAAAGGCAGCGAATGCTGCCTTTAATATACAATGATTACTCAGCGTGAGCTGTTACGTAATCGATTGCGCTTTGAACTGTAGTGATCTTTTCAGCTTCTTCATCTGGGATCTCAGTGTCAAACTCTTCTTCTAGAGCCATTACTAGTTCTACAGTATCAAGAGAATCTGCACCTAGGTCATCTACGAAAGAAGATTCGTTTTTAACTTCTTCTTCTTTAACACCTAGTTGTTCAATGATAATTTTTTTTACGCGTTCTTGGATATCGCTCATTCTTCTTTCCTTTATTAAAACGCCAATGCGTTATTTTCAGATTGCGGGGTAGTTTACGCCGCATAATTCTCTGATTCAATGATTTGACCGTAAATAATTGTCTGGTCAAACCTCTGAGTGTGTGTTTTCCCTGTTATCGCTTATTTTAATAGCAATTTCAAGTATGTTTAAAGCAAGTTCACAAATAATTCAATGTTTTTTAGTGAATTAAGCCAACTTAATTTTAATCTTTTAAAGGCTATATGGTTATTAAACCATATACATCGCGCCATTTACATGCAAAGTTTCGCCTGATACATACGCAGCCGCGTCAGATGCTAAATAACACACTGCCGCTGCAATTTCGTCAGGTTGACCTAAACGACCCGCCGGTACATTTGCTAATGTGGCTGCTTTTTGGTCATCGGTTAGCTCGTTGGTCATATCTGTTTGAATAAAACCCGGTGCAATTACGTTTACTGTAATACCACGCGAGGCCACTTCACGTGCAAGCGACTTAGAAAAACCAATTACACCCGCTTTAGCCGCAGCGTAGTTGGCTTGGCCTGCGTTACCCATAGTGCCCACAACCGAGCCAATATTAATAATACGGCCGTTCTTTTTCTTCATCATTGGGCGTAAAACAGCCTTTGATAAACGGAAAATAGAGCTTAGGTTGGTATCGATAATATCGTCCCACTCGGCTTCTTTCATACGCATAAGTAAGTTGTCGCGCGTGATACCTGCGTTATTTACAAGTACGTCAATATCGCCTAAGTCAGCTTTTATTGCCGCCAAAGTTGCCTCAATTGAAGCAGGATCGGTGACGTTTAATGCATAACCTTTACCGTTATCACCTAAATACTCACTAATGTTAGCCGCACCCGACTCGCTTGTTGCTGTACCGGCTACTTTTGCGCCTTGTGCAACCAACATAGTTGCAATTGCTTTACCAATACCACGGCTTGCGCCTGTAATTAGGACAACTTTGCCCTCTAAAGAAAATAAGTTAGACATTGTTATATACTCTTATTTAGCTGTATCAATTGAAGCGGCGTCGTTTACTGAGCCACATACCATTGCTTTATCAATTCGTTTTGCCAGGCCTGTTAAAACTTTACCTGGGCCAAATTCGTAGCTTTGCGTTATACCTTGGGCGACTAGCGCTTGCACTGTTTCTGTCCAGCGTACTGGGCTGTATAATTGGCGAACGAGTGCATCTTTAATCGCGTCTGCTGCACTTTCTGCTTTTACATCTACATTATTAATTACATCACACTTAGGTGTATTAAATGTTAAAGCGGTTAAATCTGCTGCCAATTTATCTGCCGCAGGCTTCATTAGTTCACAATGCGAAGGCACACTTACCGAAAGCGGTAATGCGCGTTTTGCGCCGGCTTCTTTACAGGCTACTGATGCTCTATCTACAGCCGCTTTATGCCCCGCTATTACAACTTGACCAGGTGAATTGTAGTTAACTGGCGATACAACCTCGCCTTGCGCTGATGCTGCACACGCAGCTTTAATTTCGTCGTCGCCCAAGCCAATAATAGCAGCCATAGAACCTACACCAGCTGGTACGGCTTCTTGCATATACAAGCCACGGTTTTCAACCAATTTAACGGCTTCGCTTAAGCTAATTACGTTACTGCATACCAGTGCTGAATATTCACCTAAGCTGTGCCCTGCCATTACAACATCGGCGTCTGGGTTTTTAGCTAACCAGTCCCGATAAATCGCAACGCTTGCGGTTAATAGTGCAGGCTGAGTTCGGTGGGTTTCGTTTAGTTTTTCTTCTGGACCGTTAAGAACTAACGCTGCTAAGTCGTATCCCAATGCGGTTGATGCTTCTGCAAACGTTGATTTTACAATGTCGGAAGTTTCTAGGAGCGCTTGTAACATACCTACGCTTTGCGAACCTTGACCTGGGAATAGAAGTGCAATTTTTTGTGCCATACTTTGCTCTTTTTAATTAAACAAATAAATAATGAAATACACGGCACATCAATTTACTGATTGGCCACCGTGTCTTTAGAATGTGTTTTTTCGAAAATAGCGGCTATTTTAGTGGGAAGTTGGCGTTCAACTTCTTTTACCGCTTCATCGATTGCTGCTTGAAATGCTTTAGCTGAGGCATTTCCATGGCTTTTAACGACAATACCGCGCAATCCTACCAGAGAAGCACCGTTATACTGGTCGGGGTTCACCCTTTTATAGAGTTTTTTTATGATTGGGCTAAGCATAAACGCCATACATTTATATAAAAGGTGTTTTTCGAGGGCTTTTGAGAACTTATTCATGATAAGTTTGGCTATGCCTTCACAGGTTTTAAGGGCAACATTGCCAACAAACCCTTCACATACAATGACGTCGGCCTTGCCTGTAAAAATATCGCTGCCTTCACTGTAGCCAATATAATTTATATGCGGACTTTGCTGCATTAATTGTGCGGCGTGTTTTATGTCGTCGTGGCCTTTTATGTCTTCGGCACCAATGTTTAATAAACTTACCCGTGGGTTATCACAGCCAAGCGCTTGGCCTGCAACCACTGAACCCATTAAACCAAATTGGTAGAGTATTTCGCTATCACAATGTACGTTGGCGCCTAGGTCGAGCAAATAAACTGGATTTTTACGCTCTGTAGGTACTGATGAAATAAGTGCGGGGCGTTTTACACCGGGCAACATTTTTAATACGTAATGCGCCATAAAAAATAATGCGCCAGTATTACCTGAACTTACACATGCTTGAGCCTCGCCTGATTTAACTAAATCAAGGGCAACGCGCATTGAAGAATCTTTTTTTGAACGCACGGCAACAGCAGGTTCGCAGGCATTAGTGACTATTTCACTACAATGACGAATTATAAGTCTTGGGTGAGATAAAGAATCGAGGGATTCGAGTTCTTTAGATATAACTTGCTCGTTACCACACAGAATAAGTGTAAGGTTGGCGTGAGCGTTTACTGCACTAACAGCAGCAGGAATAGATGAACGGGGGCCGTAATCGCCCCCCATCATATCTAACGCTATGGTTAGATTATTCAGCATCAAAGCAATCTCTTAGTTAGAAATTACTTGAACGCCTTTGTAGTAACCGTCAGCAGTTACATGGTGACGACGATGAGTCTCACCTGAAGTTTGGTCAACTGTTAAAGTTGGACCGTTGATCGCATCGTGTGAACGGCGCATGCCGCGTCTTGCACGAGACTTTTTGCTTTTTTGTACAGCCATTAGTCTTCTCCTAAGAATCTTTCTTAAGTTGTTTCAAAATATCAAATGGATTTGGTTTATCATCTTCCGCTTTTAATACACCAAAGCTGGCAGGCTTTGACGAGTAATTGCATGAAGCTTCGTTGTGTGTAGGCACTAATGGCACCGCTAAAATTAGTTCATCTTCGATTAACTCAAACACGTTAATTTCACCGTTTTCATCAAGCGCTACTTCATCGTAGTCTTCTGGAAGATCATCCGACTCAGCATCCAAACCAACAGGCGAATACATAAAGTCTTGATCCAAATCCAACCCTAAATCATCATTACAACGTTGACAAGTTACAGTTACGTGTGTGGACAAATTGCCGCTAATCACAACTAAACCTTGCTCATCGTTTTTGCACTGAATTTTTACCGCTATTTCACCTACTTCTTCCTGTACAACACCTCGTAAACGAGTCAGTTTTTCAAGCGGTACAATACCATCGTATGATAAACGGTGTTGCGCTGCTTTCCCAGGATGAAGAGTGAAGGGAATTTTTACCTTTTGCATAGGGGCTGCATCATATAGATAGTTAGTTTGTTAGTCAAAGTAAAAAACCATTTTTACTAGGTTTTTCACGTGTTTTACTCACGGATCTGATTTATCCTAACTCAATCTGATTTATCTTAGGAAAACCACTCATGAAGCACCCGCTTATTTTAGCCTCAAGCTCGCCTTTTAGGCAGTCTTTATTACAAAAATTTAATTTACCGTTTGAAACCTTTTCGCCAGACGTTGATGAGTCAGCTCTTGAAAACGAGACACCTCATGACCTAGTTAAGCGTTTAAGTGAACTTAAAGCTGCTGAATCTATTAAACATTTTAACGAAGGTTTAGCCATTGGTTCTGATCAAGTGGCTGTGTTTAATAATCAAATACTAGGTAAACCGCACAATAAAGAAAACGCCGTAAAACAATTAAGCTTATTTAGTGGACAAACCGTTACTTTTTTAACCGGATTATGTGTTTTTGATATTCAAAGTGGGCAAAGCAAAACTGTTGTTGAGCCATTTAATGTGACTTTTAAAACACTCACAACAGCACAAATTAGCGCATACTGCGATGCAGAACAGCCTTATAACTGTGCGGGTAGCTTTAAAAGTGAAGGACTCGGCATTTGTTTATTTGAAAAACTAAGCGGTGACGATCCTAATAGTTTAATTGGTTTACCACTGATTAAACTCAGCCAATTATTAGCTGAGTTTAATGTTGATGTATTGAGCCTACAAACTAAATAACATGCACTTTAGGTACTAGCCCATTAAAACCTGTTGCAACTGTTGGTAGCTATCGACTGTTGCAATTGGGTTAAACTCACTTAATTGCTGCGCATTGTGTACCCCCATGGTTACACCAATGCTATCTATGTTTGCAGCTTGTGCCATTTTCAAATCGATTTGTGTATCACCTATCATGAGAGCTTCATTGGCACTTACGCCAAGCTCAGCTAATAATTGATAAAGCATATCGGGTGAGGGTTTAGATTGCGCGTCGTCGCTGGTGCGGGTTGCACTAAAAAAATGCCTCAGCTGGCTTTGATCTAACAAGCGTTCTAAACCGTCTCTTCCTTTACCAGTTGCAATAGCAAGTACTGCCCCGTTTTGTTTGAGGGCATCGAGTACGTTTGCTACATCATCAAATACAGGTGTAGGTGTTGAGTCGACTTTATAATGTGCCTTGTATGCATTGATTAATGCGGTTTGCTTTGTTGGGTGATTGGGAAATAACACCGCCATTGCTTTTTCAAGCGACAGCCCAATAATATTTTTTATTGAGATGTCACTTGGCGGAGCAATGCTTAAGGACTCTGCACTGTACTTAATACAATTAACTATTTTGCCAATTGAGTCCATAATGGTGCCATCCCAATCAAAAATAATTAATTTGTATTGTTTACTGGACATACATTAAGACTCTTTAGCTGCACGTAATTTTAATAAACAGTTGCTAAGTGCTTTAGCAAGGGGTGCCTCAACACGCATGGTGGTTTCGTTTTTAGGGTGATAAAAACTTAAATCGTGCGCGTGTAAAAATAAGCGATTTAAACCTACTTTGCGCATTCCTGCGTCAAACGCTTGGTCACCATATTTATCGTCGCATGCAATTGGATGCCCTTTACATTGTGTGTGTACGCGAATTTGATGCGTTCGCCCTGTTACTGGCGACGCTTGTACAAGTGAACATTCGTTAAAACGCTCTAGTACTTTAAAGCGAGTATGCGACGGTTTGCCTTCAACGTTGTCTACGCGTACAACGCGCTCGCCCGATTTAAGTGTATTTTTGCGCAGGCCTTCGGTTACATTTTTAGTTTTACCATCCCACTGCCCGTCAACTAATGCCCAGTAGTTTTTTTCCATGGTTTTTTCACGAAGTTGTTCGTGCAACGATGTTAAAACAGAGCGACGTTTTGAAATAAGTAAACACCCCGATGTATCGCGGTCAAGCCTGTGCACTAGCTCAAGGTTACGCTCTTCTGGGCGAAGTACGCGTAGCGCTTCTATTAAGCCATAACTTAAACCACTGCCGCCATGAACTGCCATGCCCGACGGTTTATTTATAACAATAAGGTATTTGTCTTCAAATAAAATATCGTCTTCAAGGCGCGTTACTTTATCTAGCTTTGAAGGTACAAACTCTTCGCGCTCTGCCACTTTTATAGGTGGAATACGAATAACGTCGTCTAACTGTAATTTATACACTGGCTTAATGCGTTTTTTATTTACACGCACCTCGCCTTTTCTAAGAATTTTGTAGATTGCGCTTTTAGGCACCCCTTTTAAATGGGTAATAAGAAAGTTATCAATTCGCTGACCTAAATGGTCTTCGTTGATCGTGACAAAAGATACTTGTAAGCCGGTTTTTTCTGACATTGCCTAATCACTGATTTAAGTAAAATAATTTAGTTGCTAACACAGTTATAATAGTGGGATAATCAGCAGCGCAAATATTTTAGTATTTGCAAATAACAACGGTGCTTTTTAACACATTAAAACATTCGTGATGCACATTCTGGGTAGCCGATCATACAGATCCGAGTTAAGTTTTCCAAAGCTTTTATACATACCTAGTAAACACGTGCGGTCAATTAACAGCAATGCGCGTAATATATTGCAGGTTAAGTTTGAACATGAAGTGGTTTTTGATGCAATTGAAAAAGCAATGAACAGATAATTTGTCTGATAGTGACGGCGTAAAAAACGCCGTTCAGCAACTGCTCAATTATTGTAGTACCGTAAAGCAGCTTATTTAGAACTAAAAAAATCTAATAAATAAGTATTCATTAACATCGGCAGCGAATTTTGCTCTTAAACCGGGATTTAGCAATACATCATTGTACTGCTCACCAACTTAATGAGCCCTACGCACCTAATATGAATGACATTTAGTAAGATTGATATGACAGGCCGACTTCTGGGTAAAACTTGTAGACGTAGCTGAAAAGCCGACAGTTTTAACACCATTAAGAATTTAATAGCGTTTTAGTACGCTATTGTTTGCCAGCATTTAAAAAATACTGCTAACGAAAATACAGAGCCGTTCCGTTAAAGACCCAGTCGTGAGGCTGCATATTCTAAAAATAGGAACAACTGAACAGGCGAGAAAACATCGTCATGTCAGCGACATAATTTAATAGAGTAACAATATGAAACGTATGCTAATCAATGCAACGCAGCAAGAAGAAATGCGCGTAGCACTGGTTGATGGCCAGCGCCTATATGATTTAGATATAGAAAGCCCAGGTCACGAACAGAAAAAAGCCAATATTTACAAAGGCAAAATCACACGTATTGAACCATCTTTAGAAGCAGCATTTGTTGATTACGGTGCTGATCGTCATGGTTTCCTTCCTTTAAAAGAAATTGCCCGCACTTACTTCCCTGCTGGTTACACTTTCAATGGCCGTCCGAATATTCGTGACGTGATCAAAGAAGGTCAAGAAGTAATAATTCAAGTTGATAAAGAAGAACGTGGCCAAAAAGGCGCGGCGTTAACTACTTTCATCAGCGTTGCTGGTAGTTACTTAGTACTAATGCCTAACAACCCTCGTGCTGGCGGTATTTCTCGCCGTATTGAAGGTGATGAGCGCACCGAACTTAAAGAAGCGCTTGGCCGCTTAGAACTACCTAAAGGTATGGGCTTAATTGTGCGTACTGCAGGTGTTGGTAAATCGTTTGAAGAATTAAATTACGATTTAAAAGCGTTATTAGTCCACTGGGAAGCAATAAGACAAGCTGCCGACAGTGCTAAAGCACCGTTCTTAATTCACCAAGAAAGCAACGTAATTTTCCGTGCGATTCGTGATTATTTACGTCGTGATATTGGCGAAATTTTAATTGATAAGCCACGTGTTTTTGAAGAAGCTAAAGCGCACATAGAGCGTTTTCGTCCTGACTTTATGAGCCGTGTTAAGCTTTACCAAGGCGATACACCGTTATTTACGCACTACCAAATTGAAAGCCAAATTGAGTCTGCGTTCCAACGTGAAGTTCGTCTTCCTTCTGGTGGTTCAATTGTTATTGACCCTACGGAAGCACTTACGTCTATCGATATCAACTCGTCTAAAGCAACAAAAGGCGGCGATATTGAAGAAACAGCACTGAATACCAACCTAGAAGCGGCTGATGAAATTGCACGTCAATTACGTTTGCGCGACTTAGGCGGCTTGATTGTTATTGATTTCATCGATATGACACCGCCACGCCATCAGCGTGAAGTAGAAAACCGCTTAAAAGACGCTGCTCGCCCAGATCGTGCTCGTGTACAAATTGGTAAAATTTCTCGCTTTGGTTTACTTGAAATGTCACGCCAACGTCTACGCCCTTCACTCGGTGAAGCTAGCCAAGGTGTGTGTCCTCGTTGTAGTGGTCAAGGTACAGTTCGCTCTAATGAGTCGATTGCACTGTCTATCCTTCGTTTAATTGAAGAAGAAGCAATAAAAGACAACACAGCACAAGTAAATGCACAAGTACCTGTTGCCGTGGCTGCTTACTTGTTAAACGAGCAACGCCGTAGTGTTCACCGTATTGAAAAGCATCACAAATGTGATGTAGTGATTATTCCTAATCAACATATGGAAACACCACACTACGAAGTAATGCGTTTGCGTAAAGACGAAACACTTGAAACCGTAAGTTACGAGCAAGTTGTTGCGCCTGAGCAAGAAGTGTTCGAAATGTCGAAGTCGCCCGCAGCACCTGTTCGTGAAGAGCCTATGCTTAAGGGTGTTGTTATGCCTTCAAGTCCTGCTCCACAAGCTGCGCCGGCTCCAGCAGCTAAGCCTGCAGCCGTAGCCGCCAAAGAAGAAGCGGGTTTATTTACTGCACTTGCTAACTGGTTTAAATCTATTTTTGCTAGCGAAACACCTGAGCAGAAAAAAGAAGCCATTGAAAAGCAACAAGAAGAAGCACGCAATAATAAGCGCCGTGGAAACGATAACCGCCGTCGTAATAACAATCAGCGTCGTCGTAATAATCCACGTTCTAAACAACGCACAGATCGCAATACTGATGAAGTAGAAACAAAAACTAGTTCACCAGCAACGAATGAGAACCAAGAGAAAAACGAAAACCGCAATAAGCGTCGTCGTAATTCTAACTCTCGTAAGCGCCCTGAGCACAAAGCAGATAAAGATCAAGCTAAAGCGACAGACGCACCAGCAAAAGCAAATACTGATACCAATGTAGCTGAAGCACCTAAAGAGCAAAAGCCTAAGGTTCGTCGTCAACGTCGTAACGTTCGTAAGAAAGTACGTATTCAAGACGAAAACGCTGAGCAACTACAAACAACTGATCAAACGCCTGTTGAAGCAGTTGCAGTAGAAGAAAAGCCGCACGTTCAGCCAAAACCTGAAGCACAAGAAAAGCCAGTAGCCGCTGAAAAGCCAGCACCGGTAAAAGAAGAAAAGGTTAAGGTTGAGACTATTGAGTCGAAAGTTGAAACTGTAGACACTGAAGAAGAACAAACACGTACACGTTCACGTCGTTCTCCTCGTCATCTTCGTGCATCGGGTCAGCGCCGTCGTCGCCCTGAAGGCGAAAATGCTGAAAGTAAATCTGATGAAGCCCCTGCTTTTGTGCCAGTTGCTGACCAAGCTGCTGCAGAGTACGAAGCAGAACTTAAAGCAAAATCGGAAGAAACGGCTGTTGACGCGTCTGAACAGGTTGAAAAAGCCGTTGCTGTTGAAGATTTAGCTAAAGTTGAAGTGGCTCAAGAGCCAGTACAAGCTGCAGAAACAGTGCAAGCTGAAGAATCAGTTAAAGCTGAAGAGCCAGCGCAAACTGAAGAACCAGTGAAAACTGAAGAACCAGTGAAAACTGAAGAGCCAGTGAAAGCTGAAGAGCCAGTGAAAGCTGAAGAACCAGTGCAAACTGAAGAACCAGTGCAAGCTGATGAACCAGTGAAAACTGAAGAACCAGTGCAAGCTGAAGAGCCAGTGAAAACTGAAGAACCAGTGAAAACTGAAGAGCCGTCTTTAGAAGCTGAGGCTGTGCCTGTTACAGCTGCTGAAACACCTGTAGAAGCCAAAGAAGCACCAGTGGTTGAAAAAGCGACTGAAGCAACTTTAAATTCTAAAACAGTGATCACTAAAGGACACGCAAGTGCACCAATGGCACAACCTGCTCCAGCAGCAGACAGTGAAGTAAAACATGTACCAGCGGCTATGGCTCACGATAAACGTGAACTTATCCCTGATAGTGGTTTACGCGCAGGCTCAATTAAACCAGCTGGTCGTGCAAGTTCTGCAATGACAAAAACATTAAGCGCTGATTAGTAAATAGCACTTAATTTAAAAGCCCCGCTATTTTTAAATAGCGGGGCTTTTTTGTTTTTAGTGAAGCTTTCCCTAAGTCTACAGAATACAATAATGAGAAGCTGCGCTTCTAACGTGAGCAAGCTCAACGTCTACAACACTAATGCGAATTACCTGCAGGCGTGAAGCTTGCTCACGCAAAATTGTTTTAAAAAGTGATTATGTCACCACCGAGAAGTAAAGGAGAAGCCAAGTAGAAGCAACAAAACCAATCTTTTTAACTCTGTGTAGCGCGAAGCGCCTCGGTGTGCTCTGTGGTCATATTTATAAATAACAAGAAGCTGCGCTTCTAACGTGAGCAAGCTCTACGTCTTGTATCTCTCATTTTAAGCTTCAAGGCCGTATTTAACTTTCTTGGAGCTTAAAATGAGAGATGGTATCTACAAAATAAAGTCAAACTTTACACCGTACATTACTAAGTGATTATGTCACCACCGAGAAGTGAAGGAGAAGCCAAGGAAAAGTGATTTAAGGGCTGGTGAATATTTTTTGGGTTTAACTTTGTTTATCTCTGTGCAGCGCCAGCGACTCTGTGTTCTCGGTGGTCATATTTATAAATAATAAGAAGCTTCGCTTCTAACGTGAGCAAGCTCTACGTCTACAAAGCCAACTCAAACTTTACACCGTACATTGCTAAGTGATTTTGTCACCAAGGAGTAGTGATTTAAGGGCTATTGTCTTCTCTGTGAAGCGCGCAGCGCCTCGGTGTTCTCGGTGGTAATATTATATTTATAAGAAACTGCGCTTAAGAAAAATGAAAAAAAGGCTTAATTTTACTTGTCTGCTCATTTGCCCCTCATTCACTACTCTTTGTACAATTAAGATCTTTAATCTATTTATAGATACGAAATTAACAACTAGCTTTAAATTAACTAGTGGCGTAACAGGCAAAAAAAAGCGCGATATGAATATCACGCTTTTAATCGGTTTGTTAACTCAGTACTGGGCTTATTCGCCTTCACTTTCCATAAAGCGTTGCAGTTGGTCTTTAAGGTTTGGCGGAATCCCTTTAATCACCAACGTGTCTGTTGCCTCGTTGTATGTTACACGCTCACCTAAATGCTTGCGCTCAAAGCTTACACTCACACCGCCGCCTAAACCTGAAAATTTAACCATACTGGTTACGGTTTTTTTATCGACTGGGAACGTTTCTTCTAAATCGTAACTCTGGTCTTTACAAAAGCTGTCAAACGGGCTGTCATCACCTTTTGAAATAGCGGCTGAAAGTTCACTTACGCTTGCTTCTTCGCCGGTAGTTACACAGTCATTGCAGTAATCAAACACCTGCTTACGTAAATCATCTTTTTCTGATTTATCGAACTGTTGCTCTGATAAATAATCCTCTACCGCATTTAGCATAACTTGGCTTTGTTGTTTTGGATCTACACCTTCTTCACAGCCTAAAAAGTCTAAGAAAAAGTCAGCAACCTTTCGCCCTGCTCTGCCCTTTATAAACGAAATATAACGATTATCTTCAGGTTGTGTATCCCATGCGGTTAAATCTATACGCGCTGCTAATTGCATACGAGAAATATCAAGATGACGCGAGGCTGCTAAATCTAGCTCTGAGGTCATTGAGTAATGCTCTTTAATATTAATCATCGCAATTAGCATATAATCAGTAGCCACGTATTGGTAATGACAAAATACCAAATAGCCTGTTTCGTTAAATGCGTATTTATCTAGCTCTTCTTTTAATACGGTAGATGCTTGCTCAGTTAAGTGCCAAAAGCCCAGCTCGTTATTGCGGTAACTTTGCATAGATGACGCAACAATACTGTTTTTTTCGCCACTAAAGGCGCAGTAACCTTTACCTGGCTTACCCGTGAATGCATGGTGTAATTGTTCGATAAAAACAGCGACTTTATCATTAATGATCATTTCGTCGTTGCGAAGGTGAATTTGCGTATCGTCATCTTTTTTGTCTACATAATGAACGACTAATTTTTTAACGTCTGTTGTCATCTTTGTTTTTCACGCCTCAAGTGTTAAAATACGGGAATATAACTATTTTATTGAACCAACTGATGCCAATCTTATCAAAATACTCTAATGAAGAAGTAGAACAAATCGTCGACCAGCTTATTGATGTGCTAACTCAACACAAAGCACCGGTTGATTTAAGTCTTATGTGTTTAGGAAATTCTATCACGCATATCCTAAAAGAGCATGTACCAACAGGGAAAAGACAAGCTGTAACTGAGAACTTTGCAAAAGCACTTTCACAGTCGGTTAAATAAACACATGAATTTATCGCAGCACAATCAGTTTTCATCAAAAGCAAGTCAGTTGCTAAGCTGGGGGCATTGGTTTACCTTTGCCAACATAGGTTTAGCGCTACTAATTAGCTTAAGCTATTTATTTGCTGACTCGCCTCCTACAAGCTTTATGGGCATTACCTATATGCTAGTAACATGGCTTAGCCATACTAGCTTTATTGCCTTTTTAGCGTTTGTGCTGACGGTATTTCCTCTGAGTTTAGTGTTTCCTTACCCACGCCATATTCGTGGCATGGCAGCTGTTATTGCCACCTTTGGCGCGTCTTTGTTAACTTTAGACGCTTATGTATATGTTAACTTGGGTTATCATTTAAACCCATCGGCCCTGCCCGAAATTATTTCTTTACTTTGGAACCGCTTAACCACCTCCCCGGCACTTACTACGTTTCTTGCAGGCGGTATTGTGCTATTGATTTTAGGTTTTCAATTAGTCGTAAGCAATTATACCTGGCACCATTTGGCACGCTTAAAACAGTTTAAATTTGCACGTTACGCTATTTCATTTTTAGTACTTTGTTTTGCATTTAGTCACAGCATTCATATTTGGGCAGACGCTAACTTAAAATTTGATATTACCAAGCAAGATAACGTGTTGCCGCTTTCGTACCCAACTACCGCTAAAAGCTTACTGGCTAAAAATGACTTGCTTGACATAGAAACTTACAACCAAGCTCATAGCGTAAAAATTAGTAACCAAAATATTAATTACCAAGCACCGGCACCACTTGCTAAGTGTGACGAGTTTACTCAAGCAAACGTAGATATTTTTGTGTTTGAAACCAATGCACAACTAATGAAGTTTGCAAATAACAACAAAGAGCTACATAAAACAGATCTATTTTTACAACCTACTAACCATGACGATATGCTGTTTGGTTTAGTATATGGTTTACCGTCGTATTACAAAGCCGCTATCTTACAAGAGCAAGTACTTCCAGCTTGGCAGAGTCAACGCCGTAGTATTGAAGTTGTGGGTATTGATAACCTCAACTTTATTAATGATCAAGCCCATACTAGTAATGCCATTAGAGTTATTAAAGGGAACGACGAGCAAGCGCCACGCGACAACACGCATGTTTTTGCCTTTAGTTTAGCAAGCGACAACGCAGAAGTAGTCACTACATCAACCTTATATACTTCTGATAAAAACATTGCTGAAATAAATGGGCTGATACAACCTAGCGATTTAATTACAACGAGTGTTGGCAAATACTTAAACTGCAGCGCCATTGCTAAACAAACAATGCTCGGTGTGAATTTATATAAGAAAAAAGATGATATGGGCGTTAATTACAGCCAAGGTGTTGTAATTGCTTATAAAAAAGATCGAATCACCTTAATTGATTCAGATGGTAACTTTAAAAATATTTCTGCCGCTGAAGGTTTTTCTATCGAACAGCGCTTAGATATTCCTTTTTTAGTGCAAAGCATTAAAAAGCTTAAAACCTTTTCTGAATAGCCTGAGTATTAACCTAGCTTGCGATACTGCCAAGCTAGGTTATAGTTTTATTACCTGTTAATGACTTAACAAAATAAACTACGTTCATGGATGGCTGTTATGACTAAATTCACTCCTTCTGCTGTACTATTTGCCTGTATGTGTTTTTTAAGTAGCGATTGCAACGCAACCACCTACTATAAATGCGTGACCGAAAAAGGCACTACCTTTTCTCAGTTCCCGTGTGATAACCAAGCAACGGCTTATAAAGTGACTACTGCTAACGTCACAGAGTCAGGACCTGATGCTAATTATTCAAAACAATTAAATGCACTTGAACGAGAGCAAATTTTAAAAGGCTTAGAGGCAGAGCTGCGCAGTAATAACCATAAGCTTGCTATTCTCGACAGAGACAAGCAACGTAATGAATACAAACAAAAGGAGCGCTTAAATCATATTTTGGCTGACGACGATAAAAAGCGAATTTCAAAAGACATCTCTAAAAAGCTTAAGTTAATAAATAAAGAATATAAAAAAGATGTATCTACCATTACCAAACGAATTAAAAAACTTGAGAAAAAAATCGAACGTTATAAAAAAGAGTAATTAATCGCCACTTTATTCAGTTTACACTGTGCGCTTTTAGTTAATTGAAAAATTTAGTCCCTATTAATTTAGCTTGGTTTTAAACCTAAAATAACATACCCTTAACAAAATAGAGTATAAGCTCTACTGTGTAATAAGGAGTGCTAATGCAGCCACGTAATATTGCTGAATTAATTTTAACTGGCTTTAAAAAGCACTATCAGCTTTTTCAAAAAATAACCGCTCAAGCGCCCCTTGCGTTTGCCAAACAAGACTGGCAAGCAATTAATGATATTAGCCGTTTGCGTATTAGTTACTACGATGAGCGCGTTAACGAAACAATACAGACCTTAAAACAAGATCACCCTTCGCACGAACTCGACGAAGTCCTTTGGCTTGAAGTTAAAAAACTATATCAACAATTTTTATGTTTTCACCCTCAGGCTGAACTTGCCGAAACATTTTATAATTCGGTGTTTTGCAGGCTTTACCATAGACGTTATTTTCATAACGATTTTATATTTGTACAAGCCACGCTAAAAGATGCGCCATCGGTTCCTGTTGAGTCAGAATACCGAAGTTATTTTCCAGTTGTTGATGGCCTTAAGCCTACAATTAAACGCATTATTAATCACTTTGACTTTAAAGCCCCGTTTGTTGATTTAGAGCGCGATATTCGTCTGCTAGTTAAAGCATTTTATAAACAAGCGCCTGACACGCATCATCAACCGTGGAAAATGCGCTTTGATATTTTACATACCGCGTTTTATCGTAATAAGGCCGCTTATATTGTTGGGCGGGTTGTGTCTGAAAGTGGTGTGCAACCTTTTATTATTGCTGTTCTTCACCACGAGGATAAAGGCTTATATTTAGATGCCCTACTCACTAAATCGTCACAGATGCGTGTTATTTTTGGCTTTGCCCGCGCTTACTTTATGGTTGAAACACACGCCCCTTCAGCACTTGTACGCTTTTTAAATGAGTTAATGCCCAACAAAACGATTGCAGAGCTATATAATGCAATCGGTTTTCATAAGCAGGGAAAAACTGAGTTTTATCGTGAATTTTTGAATCATTTAACACATTCAAATGATGAATTTACGATTGCACCAGGTACACCGGGTATGGTGATGATGGTATTTACACTCCCTTCTTTTGGTTATGTATTTAAGGTAATTAAAGACAAGTTTGGTGAGAGTAAACCGTTTGGTCGCGACACAGTTTTAAAACGTTATCAACTCGTTAAAAGTCATGACCGGGTTGGTAGAATGGCCGACACAATAGAGTATTCAAACGTCGTATTTCCTTTAGCACGATTTGATAGTAATTTACTTGAGCAACTTCATAAAACGATTGGCTCGTCTATGGTCATTGAAGGTGATTGGCTGATCATAAAGCATTTGTATATTGAGCGGCGCATGACACCATTAAACTTATTTTTAGAAAATGCTGATGACGCAAGCGCTGCTGATGCGATAGAAGAATACGGCCAAGCTTTAAAAGAAATGATAGCGGTTAATATTTTTCCTGGCGATATGCTATTAAAAAACTTTGGTGTAAGTAAACACAAGCGCATTATTTTTTACGATTACGACGAAGTGCAATATTTAACAGACATGAATTTTAGAGCGTTGCCCAAGGCCAAAAGCTACGATGACTACTTAATGGATGAGCAAACCTACTCTGTTGCCCCGCAGGACGTTTTCCCTGAGCAACTTTGCACATTTGTGACGCCAAACCCGACATACAAACAGTTTTTAATCAGCACACACCCTGAACTGATTGATGTTAACTTTTGGAAGCAGGCGCAACAAAATATAAAAAATGGCCTAATAAATCATATTTACCCGTACCCGACAGCACAGCGTTTTATCCATCACTGGTAGGCGCAAGGACACACACATGAATATAAGCAAAATAGATTTAAACTTACTTGTATACCTCGATACACTGCTTCGTGAGTGCAACGTTACACGCGCTGCAAATCAGTTAAGCATTACACAACCAGCTATGAGTAACGGCCTTAAGCGCCTTCGTAACCTTTTTAACGATCCTATTTTAGTTCGTACTAGCGATGGCATGGTGCCAACAGAACGTGCCATTGAGTTACAACCCGTCATTCGTGGCATACTCATGACGCTTGAAGAAACACTCGCACCAAACAGAGAGTTTGAAGCCAGCCAAAGTAAACGTGTATTCAGGATAATGGCCAGTGACTATGCAGCCAGTACACTTGCACCAAAACTACTAAGCAAACTGCACGAAGAAGCCCCAGATACAACGTTAGATATACTCACACCAAGCGACGTGACTTTTCACGATGTTGAAAACGGTAAAGTAGATATGGCAATTAACCGTTTTGAAAATCTTCCGCAATCGTTTCACCATAAGCGTATTTGGAAAGACAGCTTTTGCTGCCTAGTAAAAGCTGACAACCCAATTATTGAAAACTTCAGTCTTGATAGCTACCTAAAAGCCCGTCACATATGGGTAAGTAAAACAGGCTTTGGTGTAGGCGTTGGTATGGACCCTAAAGATGTGCAAAAGCTAGGTTGGGTTGATGAAGCACTTGCTCACTTTGGTAAACATAGAAACATTGCCACATTTACACGTAACTACCATGTCGCCATTCACTTGGCAAAAGAGCAAAACTTAGTCGCTACTTTGCCATCAAAAGCGGCTAATATTTATTTAGACGATGCCGGTCTTAAAATTTTAGAGCCACCATTTCCTATTCCTCCTTTTGAATTAGACATGATTTGGAGCCCACTGCTACACAGAGATGCTAGCCATATTTGGCTTCGTCAAAAAGTAGCTGAAGTGGCCGATGAACTAAAATAAATTTATTACACGATTATTTGTAAGATTTGCTAGGCGTCATCGTGTTTTTTCGCCTAGCTATTTTTAATAAGCCAAATATACATATAAATATCAGCAACTTAAATCACTTCTTTAAAATGGAATGGCCCTTGCTTTAGTTATGATAAGTTTCATTCATAACATTAAAGAGGTCATTATGAACACCCTTCAAGGAACAGACGCTAATCATATTTCAGACATCATCCAAGTAATGAACAGCGGTATCGATTTTTACCAAAAAGCACAAGAAAATATAAAAGACCCCGCCATAGGGGCACTATTTCAGCGCATGATTGATGCGCGCAGAGTAAGTATTGAACGCCTGCAACCCTATGCTATTAACGAGCAAGGCGAGCGAGAAGAAGGGTCGTCATTTGCTGTTGAAGCACGCAGAGCATACACTGCACTTCTTACCACGTTTAGTTCAAACAACGACAGCACGTATGTAAGCGAGCTTGAAGAGGTAGAGGACAAAACTTTAGCGGAAATTAAAGAAGCGATGGATAAACCACAACCTGCAGACTGTGAAGCCGCGCTTGCCGCAACACTCCTTACAATGCAAAGTTGTCATGCTGAAATGAGCCGAATGCAAAAAAGCTAACTAACCTGAATTGTTTTTTAGCTATTCAGTAAATTATTACCCATACAAACCCAGCGACAGGCTGGGTTTTTTATTACTCAAAAATCATAAATATGTTTTAGTTACATGTTAGAACATATTTTATACAAATATTTAATGTTATTAGAATATTTATTTAACTGTATTATTTTTCAGCTGTGCTAGTTTTGTTAATAGGATCCTAAAAACCTAGCTGTGGCGCCGCAGCTTTAATTAAAATAGTAAGGTCCAATATGAAAAATAAAACAGCTAAACTGCAAGATAACGCCGACGTAGACATGACCCCAATGCTTGATATTGTGTTCATACTGCTCATATTTTTTATTGTTACTACCTCATTTGTTAAACCCGTCGCCATTGAATTAAACCGCCCATTAGATAAACCAAGTATTGAAAAACAAAGCAAAAATGCAGTTTTCAGTATTGATGCAAATAACGGCGTTTACTTTTCAGGGAGGTTAATTGACTTAGAGCAAGTGTCGAACAACTTAGCCATGTTTGCAGCTAAATATGAAATAAGTTCGGTGCTTATAAAAGCAGATGAAAACAGTAAACACAATACGCTGATGACGGTGATGAATAACATTAAAGAGTATGATAACTACACAATAAGCTTAGTTTCTAATTAAAACCTATTAGCTAATCAGTGTTAAATATAAAACCAAAAAAAGGGCCTTTCGGCCCTTTGAGTTAAATAACGAAAGGGAGAGTTAGTTATTAAAAGCGGTACTCTGCGCCTACATAGTAGTATGCGCCGTTAAAGCCAAAAGGTGCTGAACGACGAGAGTATTCAAACACGCCATTACTACTTACAACAGTATTGCCGTTAGCGTCTACAATTGTGCCTGTACGAGAGTTACCAATTTCATTTTTGTCTGGGTATACATCAAACAAGTTATTAGCACCCACATTCACAGATAGGTTTTCGTTAATAAAGTAATTAACTTTTACGTCTGTTAGTATTTCGGCACCGTAAGTTTGACGACCACCGTCTTCAACTGTGTATTCACCAAAGCGATTAAGCGACAGATTAACGGTCCAGTCTTCGTTTTGATAAAGCGCACTTAAGTTAATACGATCTTCTGGTTGCCATTCTTCAATAATCGAAATTTCTTGATCTGAAAAAACGCTTTCAACTGGCACAGTTTCAAGACCTGAACCTGATGGTGTAAATAACGAAACAACTTCAGTTTCTGTAAAGTTAGCAGCAAGGGTAAAATCAAGTGAGCCGCCAAACCCTTCAGTATTGTAGGTTGCAACAAAATCTATACCGCTTGTTTCTGTGTCTGCACCGTTTAAGAAAAACTGGCCTGCACCAGCACCAGAGCTAACAAGCGCTGCGTCTAAACTAGTAGAAAGCCCCTTACCTAAACGGTTACTGATAACAATTCGGTCGTCAATATCGATTGAGTAGTAGTCGACCGTTACGTTAATGCTGTCTGTTACATTATAAACAATACCTAAGCTACGGTTTTGAGATTTTTCTTCTTTAAGTTTTGGAATACCTAAACTTTGTGCCAGTGTAGAGTCGTTTCTGAACGTTCCCACTTCTTCGGCTACTAATGTGCCATTTGGCCCTACAACAAACTGTGTACTGATGTTGTTAAAGTAAAGTTGTTGCATAGACGGCGCTCTAAAGCCTGAGCTTAACGCACCACGTAATGAAATATCGTCTGTAATTGCCCAGTTACCCGCTAACTTAAAGTTAACCGTGTCACCAAATCCTTTGTAGTTATCGTAACGAAGTGCGCCCGATAAAATTACGTCTTCAATAACATATGCTTCAGCGTCTAAATAAAACGAAATCACATCTCGAGATTCATCTACTGATGATGCAGGTGACGAACCACCAAAACCTTGCGTGCCGCCAGACGCGTTTTCGCTGCCAACACCGCCACTTAATCCACTGTAAATGCTTACGCCGTTATTTGTATCGTAATCACGATAAGCATACTCATTACCAGCTAAAATACGGTACTCGTCGGTACGCATTTCTGCGCCCATTGCTAGCGAGTAATCGTCAAAGTTTTGAGTAAAATCTAAATTAATTGTTTGCAGAGACAATTCCATGCCATAAGCATACGCTTCACGCGGGATGGTCGAACGAATGTCAGCCGCACTTAGACCCTGTTCGTAACGTAAAAAGTTAGCGTACGACGCGTTGATTGTATCGCTTGTTGTGTAGTCGATACTGTTTTCACCGTACGTGTACGATAAATCAAGGCTTGAATCGTTATCAAACTCTGTTTTGTAACCAAAGTTGTAAGAAATATCATCAATGGTGGTGTTTATTTTTGGTAAAAAGCCAAGTGGAATTGTTGCGTCGCCATCTTGCAATACTGGGTTACCACCCGCATTAGCATTATGACGGAAAAACGCGGCAGATTCGTTATCGCGTGTTGAGTACGTGATAAATCCATATAATTCGCCATCGCCTAGTTCATAGCCCGTATTTACCGTTAAGCCAAACTGTTGTGAATCAGCGTCACCAATTCTAAATGTGTTACGATCAGCTGTTAATTCACGTGGGTCACCTGCCAGCAATGTGCCATCGCTGAGTTCTTCACAGCCGTAAAACTGACACGAACCATGCAAACCTGCACGATTAGTTGGCGCACGATCACGGTAATTAATAGTTGTATTTAAGTAGCCATTGTCACCGAGTGCAAAACCTTTGTTGAAGTCAACGTTAACTGTTTCGCCGTCACCTTCAGAGTATTCACCGTAGTTAATTGCAGCTTTACCACCTTCACTGCCATCTTTTAATACAATGTTGATAACACCTGCAATTGCATCAGACCCATATTGAGCGGCTGCACCGTCACGAAGAACTTCAATACGCTTGATTGCAGAAGCCGGTATAGCATTCATATCGGTACCCGCAGTACCACGACCAACCGAGGTATTAATATGGATAATGCTAGCTTGATGACGACGTTTACCGTTGATCAATACCAATGTTTGATCGGGACCTAAACCGCGTAATGTTGCAGGTCTTAATGCATCTGTACCGTCGCTGATAGATGAACTTGAAAAGTTAAATGAAGGCGCAATTGCTTGTAGCATACGGCCCACTTCAGTCTGGCCTGTATTTTCAAGTGCTTCAGCACTTAAAATATCGACCGGAACGGGTAAATCTTCAACCGAACGCCCTGCTACACGGCTACCAACAATTGCAATTTTTTCGATTTTTTCTTGGGCAACGTCTTCTGCCGCATTTACACCTTGAGAATTTACCGCCAGTAATGCCGGTAATACTGCTGCACTGACTGCTGAAAGCTTCATCATGTTGTTATCATTCCTGTTGATTTGTTTGAGTTTTATACTCAGTAATCCATTTTGATCAACAACCGCATCGAGCCCAGTCCCTACCAATAATGCCTCCAGCGCATCTAGTTGGGTATAAAATCCATAGACTGAATTTGCTTCATATTCTTTAGCTAACTCGTATGAAAACACCACGGTTTGCTTGGTTTGTTTAGCAAATTCAATTAAGGCTTTGTCTGCTCGCTGCGCTTTTATATCAAATTGCACCATTTGCCCGGTAGTTTGACTTGCGGCTTGCACACTTAGGCTAAACATAGCGGGTGCAAACACACATAAACCACTCAATAAATGCAATTGGTTACTGCGCACTGTATATAAACAGCTGGCAAACAAAAATCCTCTATGGTTTTGTTTCTTTTTTTTAATCTTTTTTTTACGTGCAGGATTTAAAGATGCAACTTTATCTAACATATGTCTGATTTGCATAGCTGCTTCTTATGATTTTGTATTTTGCGTAAGCGTTACTGTGTGTTTACCTTGGCGTTCATGGCTAATAGAAAAGTTAGTGTGTAAACTTTCTAACAGACCAGTCACATCGCCTGCTTTAAACACACCGGCTACTTTAATAGACGCAAGTTCTTCTGACGATAATTTAAAGCGTGTAGAGGTATAACGGCTCACTTCATTTAAAGCGTCGCTAAGCGGTTCACCATTAAAAACAAGCATGCCATTTTGCCAAGCTAAATCACGTTCAACATCATCAATAGAAAGCTGAGTGATTGGCTTAGTGATGCTTTTTTCTATAACAGCCTTTTCGCCAGAGGTAACTATATTGGCATTAATTTGGCGTATTTTTTCTGCATTTTTATCAGCTAACTGATAGGCTTTAAAGTCGCTGGCATCCACTGCTACACTCGGATCGGTGATCATTACTTTGCCTTCGGTTACCACCAGCTCTAAGTCGGAAGATGTATTGCGCTGAACATTAAATACAGTACCCAATGCAGTAAAACTTTTATTGCCAGCCATTACACTAAATGGGCGAGATGCATCTTTAGCAACGTTAAATCGACCTTCCCCCCTATTGAGCAATAGTTGTCTGCGGCCTTTGCTATAAGCGACTTCTAATAAACTATTTGTATTTAATTGCACAATGGTGCCGTCGGGTAATGCGTAAGTTGCTTGCTCGCCAACTTTAGTTTTATAAATTTTAGTGTAATTAACTTTTGCTAACTGTTGGCTGTAACCGTTTTCTAAATTAATTAATAGATAACTACACACCATAAGTGCTGCAAATAAACTGGCTGCAATAGACGTTGAAACCAGCCATCTTTTTTTAGGTTGCTTACTATTACGATGAGGGAATAAATTACTGAGCTCGTTTAAAACAGATATTTCATCCCATAGGTGGGCTAGCTCGTAAAGTGCATCTTGGTGAGCGTTGCTTTGCATCATCCACAGTGTAAACTGCTCTTTTTCATCTTTTGATAAGCCACGGTCAATGGCGCTGATCCAGTTACAAGCTGTTTCTAAGATTAAATCTTTTGAAGTAAATTGATGAACATTGCTCATTTTGCAACCCTCTTTACGGTTAACGGATAGAGAGAATTGTCGTGATTAGTTTTTGCCACTTGGCTTTGATCGTGTTCGCGCATGTAAAGCATGGTTTTTAATAACCCTTTAGCAATGTGTTTTTCAACAGTACTCTGACTAAGCTGCATCTCGCTTGCGATCTCTTTTTGGCTCATGCCATATACTTTTTTTAGTATAAAACATTTACGGGTTGATGGACTTAATTGCTCTGTTGCTCTACAAAACAGTAAAAAACGCTCTTTGGACGTGTATTCGTCTTCAAGCTGCATTGACTTTAGCAACACAGGTAATTCACTGTCGTCGTCTAGCGAATCATTAAATTTGTTGTCCCACTTAGCAACATGGTTTAATGCTAAATGTTTAGCGGTTTTTAACATGTAACTACGGGTATATTGAATATCTTGTTTTAAATCAGCCTCGTAGCTTTTTATAAATGTTTCTTGCACAATGTCGTCTACGTCATCGGGCTGTACAATTCGAGAAACAAAGCGTTTAAGTTGGCTTGAAATATCAACAAATGTTGACGCAAATTTATTCTTTTGGGTCATGTTTAGTAAACACCTGTTGTTATTATTGTTACCGTAAGATTACGAGTTTTGAATATAAAAAACTAGTTAAATGTAAATTTTTAGTTGTATAAATGTCATATTTTTTTATTAGGGGTATTAATGGGTAAAATTTTAGACTACATCCGACTGAGTTTTTTTGCTTGCGGGCTGCTTTTAGGCGTGCAAATACCTGCATTTGTCAGTGATTTTGGCCAAGCATTAAACGCTCAATTAGTTGAGGCAAATAATGCGATTGCGCCTTTTCAAAAAGACGCCAAAAAATACTTTAACAACGACCTAACCAAATTAATAAAACACTATGAAAATTTAGGCGATGAAATTGTCGGTAAAGGTGCCAATCATATTCAAACTCTCAGCCAGCGTCAGCAAACGTTGGCAAAGGCTGTTGATGCGTTTTCAAGTTCGCCTTATCTGTTTACACTTACCAGCGAGCTAAACACTATAAAACAGCAAGTATGGCAACGTTTTGAAGGGCAAATAATTTTAAAAACAGACTCTATTACAGCAGCAATTATCTTTGCAATAATCATTGCATTTATTGCAGAACTTACAGGCTTTTTGTTGATGACTGTAATTAAGCGCACATACCAACGATTAGTCGGTGCATGCGAATAACGATTTCATAAAATCAAAAAACACCTCTGTTTTTCGAGTTGTTAAACTATTTTGTGGCCGTAAAAACCATACAGGGGCATCGCTTTGTGCCAATGCGTTTGGCATCACTTCTACTAATGCGCCATTTCTAAGTTCGTCATTTATAGCAAGTCTTGATTTTATAGCAATGCCATGACCCGCAATGGCAGCTTGTGTCATGTTGTCGGAGTTTGAAATAGTAAAACGTGTTTGTGCATTAAATGTGTGAACTTTTTGTTGGGCATCATAAAGCTTTAATTGGCGTTGCCATGGTAGGCAGACCCAAAAATGTTTTTCCAACTCAGTAATGGTTGTTGGCATTGAATGCTTTTTTATATAGCTGGGTGCGGCGCATAATATACGACTGTTATTGACTATTTTACGTGAAAGCAATCCTGAATCATTTAATTGCCCTACACGAATAGCCACATCTTGCGCATCATCAACCACGTTTACAAACTGATCGGTTATTAAAAAGTCTAGCTTTAGATCTGGAAAAGCGTGCTCAAATTCATTAAGCCTAGGCATTACGTATTTAGAAAAAACCCAAGGTGGCATGGTGACTCTCAATAACCCACTTACCGATGAACTTCGTGCGCCAATACTGTGCTCTGCATCGCGTAATGCTTCAATTATGGCACCTATACGGGTATAGAATATTTCTCCCGCTGGGGATAAGCGCACGCGTCTGCTGTCTCTAAACACAAGCACAGTAGCTAGCTCTCGCTCTAATTTACTTAAGCGGTGACTCACTGTTGCAGGTGATAAACGCTGTTCACGAGCAGCTGCCAACACCCCTTTATTTTCAACCACGGCAATAAACGTTTCTAGGTCACTTAAACTGTACATAAAAAACCACAATGTCTTTTCAATGTTTAGTATTTTCGAATGAAGCTTTCAGTTTTACAATGTTTATTTAAATATTTAAAACCATATACTTTTGTGCAATGTAATAATTGATGAGACTAAGCCATGAGTTTAAAAGCACAAATAGATGCATTTAATGTTCAAAAAGAAGCTAATTTACCCGCAGACGTTTTAGCATTAATGAATACAACGAACGAAGAATTAATTGCTCAGCACATAAAAAATAATGCCCTACAGGTAGGCGATAAGGTAGAAAAATTTACCTTGGCAAACCATCTAGGCAAAAATGTAGAACTGGTAGATTTATTAAAAAAAGGCCCGGTAGTGATTAGTTTTTACCGTGGTGCCTGGTGCCCGTATTGTAATTTAGAATTAAAAGCACTGAATGATTACTTACCTCAATTTAAAACTAAGAGCGCTCAATTGGTGGCAATTTCTCCTCAGCTACCAGATCAAACCTTAACGACTGCCAAAAAAAATGAGCTCGAGTTTGATGTGCTCTCAGATGTTGGTAATAAGGTTGCACAGCAATTTGGCTTGTTGTTCACACTCGATAAACGTATTCAAGAGTTATATACCGGCTTTGGGATTGATTTTGAACAAACCTACGGCGACAAAACTTACCAGCTGCCCCTTCCTGCAACCTATGTAATTAACCAAAATGGCATCATTACATACGCGTTCTTAAACGAAGATTACACATTGCGTGCAGAGCCGAGTGATGTGATGACCGCACTCGATGGAGAAAAAAAATAATGCCTTTACTAAAATCATTAAAATTACTCACACTACCCCTTACTTTAGCAGCTAGCTTATTAGTAAGTTCAGTAAATGCAGAAGAAAGTAAAGACAAACCAAAAGTACTTATTTTTGATGTAAACGAAACCTTGCTCGACCTAACCAGTATGCGCACCTCAATAGGAAAAGCATTAGGTGGCAGAGAAGATTTACTGCCTTTGTGGTTTTCAACCATGTTACACAACTCGCTGGTAGACACAGTAACCGGTGATTACCATGACTTTGGCCAAATTGGTGTAGCGTCACTAGCTATGGTGGCAAAGAATAACAATATTAATATTACCAACGAGGAAGCTAAAACAGCCATCGTTACGCCGCTGTTATCACTACCGCCGCACAGCGATGTGAAAGATGGACTGGCAAAACTCAAAGCGCAGGGCTATAAGTTAGTAAGCTTAACTAATTCGTCAAATAAAGGGGTTAAAACTCAATTTGAAAATGCAGGTTTGTTGTCATATTTTGACGCGCGTTACAGCATTGAAGATATTAAAATATATAAACCTGATTTACGTGCCTACGACTGGGTACTTAAAAAGTTAAACGTAGCACCCAACGAGGCCATGATGATTGCTGCACATGGTTGGGATGTTGCTGGTGCTAAACAAGCGGGCTTACAAACAACCTTTATTGCACGCCCAGGTAAAGCGTTATATCCGCTTGCGAAAAAACCTGATCACGTTGTGAAAGATTTACATGAATTAGCCGCTCTACTTAAATAACGAGCGCTACTTACAAAATCAATACCCAAGCGGCCAATCTCAGGAAGAGTTTGACCGCTTTTTTATCACTAAAAACCGCGTATAAACAAAGTATTTAGCGATTTTAACTGCTAGCAATTTACCCCTCACAACGCTACTATTTAAATATCACGTCGTGGAGATAATTATGAATAGTCAAAGATTAAGCGAGTTTGAAGAGTATTTTCAAATAAACGAGAGCATTAGGGTTAATTTGTTTGCTGTACCCAATGAGCAAGTACCTAAATCTCAGCTAGCACTTGATGATGATATTCCGCCTCTTTTTAGATTAGCTAATGAAGTGAGTGAACTTGAACAAAGCTCATTACGCCCACTTCGAAACTTAGGCGATGTAGCGCAAGAGCTTGCCGCGTTTTTACAAGCGCAATCGAGAAAAATAGATTTAATTATGAGCCACATTTTAGCCTCTGAGCAAGCGCAGGAGAACGCTATACACTGCGATAGTTATGGCGGCGGCGGTATTAAATTTACATCGTCTGATGTGTATTCAATTGGGCAATCGTTTAGGACAAAACTTTTTTTGCATCATGAAGCATCAGCTGTGTATTGTTACACCGAGGTTGTTGCTATAGAAAAGCAAGACAACGATCATTATCAATACACCGTGCTGTTCACCGCTATCAGAAACACTGATCAAGAATTAGTAGTAAGAGCAAGTTTGCACGCGCAAACGCGCCAACTAAAAAAGCGCCAAGAACTAGAACAAACATCAGACGATTCAACCACTGAATAATTGTATTTGCAGTAAATTTAACTTGCTAAAGCAAACCGATTTTTCAAGTGACTTGGAAGTAACACAGCTGCTAAACTAGTAGTATCTCTATTTGTATAAAAATTCCATGAACTTTAGACTTTTACCTGAATGGGCTGAGCAAGACGCTGTTATGCTTACTTGGCCGCATAAACATACCGATTGGGCTGATAATTTAGCCCGTGTTGAGCCTGTCTATGTTGAGCTTGCAAAACATATAACACACTACCAATCGTTGGTTGTTGTTGCTCACAACGAAGCCTTAAAAACACATATTACTGCATTACTTACTCATGCCAGTATTAAACTCGAACGTGTTTATTTTGTTGTAACACCTACTAATGATACATGGGCACGCGATCACGGCCCACTAACGTGTGCAAATATAAGCAATGAGACTAAACTAAAAATCTATGATTTTACGTTTAACGGCTGGGGCAATAAATTTGAAAGCGCACTTGATAATCAAATCAATAAGGCAGTAGTTGAGCAGCTAAGCCACGCTAACAATGATTATCAAGCACTAGATATGGTGCTTGAAGGTGGCGGTATTGAAATAAACGAGCACGGCGTATTGCTAACAACCAGCGAATGTTTGCTTAATAAAAATCGTAATCCTAATTTATCACCTAACGATATTGAAGCCTTATTAAAAACGCATTTAGGGGCCACCGATTTTTTATGGGTCGATCACGGTTATTTAGCCGGTGACGATACCGACAGCCATATAGACACGCTAGTCCGATTTGCACCAAACAATACGCTAGTATATGTACAATGTGATGATGAAAATGACGAGCATTTCAGCGCGCTTAATGCGATGGAAAAACAATTAAAAGGCTTTAAAACGGCTAATAACACCCCATATAATTTGGTTGAGTTACCATGGCCAAAAGCCGTGTATGACGATGAAAAATCGCGCTTACCTGCAACCTATGCTAACTACTTAATTATTAATAATGCTGTGCTTGTTCCTATATACAACGATGTGAACGACGACCGTGCTTTAGCACAGGTTCAAAAAGCATACCCGCAGCACACTATAATCGGCGTAAATTGCCAACCCATTATTGAGCAATTTGGCAGCCTACACTGTATTACAATGCAATTACCACGTGGATTTTTAGCTGGAGCAGCACAATGACAAGCCCTGCAAAATTAACCGTTGCTTTAGTGCAACAAAGCAACAGCGATAACGCTGATGAAAATATGGCTAAATCAATCAAAGCCATTCGGGAAGCTGCAAAAAGCGGGGCTCAGCTTGTTGTTTTGCAAGAGCTTCATCGCAGTCTTTATTTTTGCCAAACCGAAGACGTTGATGTATTTGACCTTGCAGAAACCATACCTGGGCCAAGCAGCAACACCTTAGGTGAACTCGCTAAAGAGCTCAATATTGTTATTGTGGCGTCATTATTCGAGAAGCGCGCTACAGGCTTGTACCACAATACCGCTGTGGTGCTTGAAAAAGACGGCAGCATTGCAGGTAAATATCGCAAAATGCATATACCTGATGACCCTGGTTTTTACGAAAAGTTTTACTTTACCCCTGGCGATTTAGGCTTTGAGCCGATTCAAACATCGGTAGGTAAATTAGGTGTGTTGGTGTGTTGGGATCAGTGGTTTCCAGAAGCGGCGCGTTTGATGGCAATGGCCGGTGCAGAGCTGTTAATTTACCCAACCGCTATTGGCTGGGATCCGAATGACGACAAAGATGAACAAACACGTCAAAAAGATGCATGGGTTATTAGTCAACGTGCTCATGCGGTCGCAAACGGAGTACCGGTGATAAGCTGTAATCGTGTTGGCCACGAGAGGGACCCAAGCGGACATAGCAGCGGCATTCAATTTTGGGGTAACTCGTTTATTGCTGGGCCTCAGGGTGAGTTTTTAGCGCAAGCTAACAACATCGATGAACAAATATTAGTAGTAGAAGTTGATCAAAAACGCTCAGAAAACGTAAGACGTATCTGGCCGTTTTTGCGTGATCGCCGAATTGATCACTACAGCGACCTTACAAAAATATACCGCGACTAACTAAAAGAATGGCTCTTAGCTTATAAGAGCCAATCAAATGGAGTAATAAATGGCGTTTGAGCAATGGGCAGCCTTGCCTTGGGTAAAATCTCAAAAAGATAAAATTCAGTGGGGGCAGCTAAGCGGAAGTGGTTTAAGTATTGCCATTGCCGAAGGTGTTAAACAACAAGAAAACTTAGTATTAATTGTTACACCCGACACACCCAGCGCGCTGCGCCTTGAAACAGAGCTAGACTACTTATTACCTGATAACCCGGTGATGGTATTTCCTGATTGGGAAACCTTGCCTTACGATCATTTTTCTCCTCATCAAGATATTATTTCTGCGCGCTTAGCCACATTAAATACCCTAAAAAAAGAACAACAAAGCGTATTGATCGTGCCTGTGTCTACGCTGATGCTGCGCACCGCGCCTGCCTCGTTTATTTATGGTTCAACAATAAACTTTAAAGTAGGCGATAAGCTCGACACTCATAATTTTAGACAAAATCTAGAGCAAGCAGGTTACCTAAACGTACAACAAGTGATGGAACATGGTGAGTACGCCATTCGAGGCTCAATCGTCGATTTATACCCTATGGGTAGCCCGCATCCATTTAGGCTCGACTTTTTTGATGACGAACTTGATACGATTCGCTTGTTTGATGTGGAAACGCAGCGCTCTGACGAAAAAGTAGAGAAAATTGAATTACTGCCCGCACACGAATTTCCAACTAATGAGGCAGATATTGAGCGTTTCAGAATTGGTTACCGTGAAAAGTTTGGTGCAAGTTCAGAGCAAGACTCTGTTTACATGCAAGTTAGTAAAGGAAATTGGCCTGCTGGTATTGAATACTACATGCCGTTATTTTTTGAAAGCCTAGCCACGATCTTTGACTACCTGCCTGATAACACAACCGTTATGCAGTTAGGCGATTTAGAACACGCCGCCGACAATTTTTGGCACGATGTTAATGTTCGCTATGAAAACCGTAAAGTAGACCCACTGCGCCCACTACTTGAACCCAATGCACTATATCAGCCAATTGACGAGCTGTTTTCTAACTTAGGGCAATTTGCGCGTATTCGTTTATCGCTTGCCAAGCTAGGCACGAAAGCAGGTAATAAAAATTTATTGGTTAGTGAACTACCCGCAATAAGAATAGATCATAAACAGCACGAACCGTATGCTGCATTTATAAACTACGTCGCAGCGCAAAAGAAGAAAAAAAGCCGCATATTACTGAGCGTTGAATCGGATGGCCGTCGTGAATCGTTACTCAACATATTAAAACCCAGCGGTTTAAAATTTAAAGAGTTTGATACCTTTGAACAATTTACCCAAAGCGATAGTGATGTAGGCTTAATTGTAAGCCCGCTTGAGCAAAGTGTTGTACTTGGCTCTAAACCTACTTTATCGATTATTACCGAACAAGAGCTGCTAGGCATTAAAGTATCGCAGCGCAGACGTCGTAAACACAAATACGAAGCAAGCCAAGATGCCCTTATTCGTAACTTAGCTGAACTCAAAGAAGGTCAGCCCGTTGTGCATCTTGATCACGGTGTTGGCCGCTATCAAGGTTTACAAACTATTGATGCGGCAGGTGTAATTACGGAATTTGTTACCATAATATACGCCGGTGAGTCTAAATTGTATGTGCCGGTGTCGGCTCTGCATATGCTCAGCCGTTACTCAGGCGGCGAAGAAAGCAGTGCACCACTGCATAAGCTCGGCTCAGACGCCTGGGAAAAAGCAAAGAAACGAGCTGCTGAAAAAGTACGTGATGTAGCCGCTGAGTTACTTGATATATACGCACAGCGTCAAGCTAAACCAGGTAATAAATTTACCCTAGACGGCCAAGCCTATCGCCAGTTTAGTGAAAGTTTTCCGTTTGAAGAAACCGACGACCAGCGTAATGCAATTGAAGCTGTATTAGGCGACATGCAATCAAAACAAGCGATGGATCGTTTAGTGTGTGGTGATGTAGGCTTTGGTAAAACCGAGGTTGCTATGCGTGCAGCTTTTGTTGCTGTTAACGATGGTAAACAAGTTGCCATTTTAGTGCCCACTACCCTCCTTGCGCAGCAACACTATGAAAACTTTAAAGACCGTTTTGCTGACTTTCCTATTGAAGTGGGTGTGCTTTCTCGTTTTAATTCAACAAAAGAGCAAAAAGACACCCTAGAAAATATGGCTAATGGCAAATTAGATATTGTTATTGGCACACATAAACTTATTCAACAAGACATTAAATTTAACGATTTAGGACTTCTCATCGTAGATGAAGAGCACCGCTTTGGTGTGCGCCAAAAAGAAAAAATTAAAGCACTACGTGCAGATGTCGATATTTTAACGCTTACTGCAACACCTATCCCTCGAACGCTTAATATGGCAATGAGTGGTATGCGCGACTTATCTATTATTGCGACTCCACCGGCCAAACGCTTGGCGGTTAAAACCTTTGTTCGCCAACGTGATGTAGAACTTATTCGCGAAGCCATTCTGCGTGAAATCAAACGTGGCGGCCAAGTGTACTTTTTGCATAATAACGTTGAAACAATAGAGCGCGTGGCGCAAGAGCTAAGTGAATGGGTACCTGAAGCGAATGTGATTACCGCTCACGGGCAAATGCGCGAGCAAGAGCTTGAGCAAATAATGACTCAATTTTATCACCAAAAATACAATGTAATCGTGTGTACAACCATTATAGAAACCGGTATTGACGTGCCTACGGCAAATACCATTATTATGGATAGAGCCGACAAGCTAGGTTTAGCACAATTACATCAATTGCGTGGTCGTGTTGGTCGAAGCCATCATCAGGCATATGCCTACTTACTCACAGGCGACCCTAAAGCGTTGTCAAAAGATGCAAGTAAACGTTTACAAGCCATAGAGTCGTTAGAGGATTTAGGTGCTGGTTTTGCGCTTGCTACGCACGATCTAGAAATTCGTGGTGCAGGTGAATTATTGGGCGACGATCAATCTGGGCAAATGCAAACTATTGGCTTTAACTTATATATGGAAATGCTTGAACAAGCAGTTAATGCATTACGTGAGGGTAAAGAACCCACCCTTGAAAACCTATTACAAAAACAAACCGAAGTTGACTTAAAACTGCCTGCATTACTGCCTGATGATTATATACATGATGTAAATGCACGATTAGGTATGTACAAGCGTGTAGCTAGTTGTGCTAACCTAGGCGACATTGATGAGTTACAGGTAGAATTAATAGACCGCTTTGGTTTACTTCCTGATGCAGCTAAAAACTTATTTAGTTTGCAACAACTTAAAATGCAGGCAAGTAATTTAGGGATAACAAAAATAGAAGCAAACCCTAAAGGTGGTTACTTTGAATTTAGTCAAAATACGAAGGTTAATCCTAGCTTCATTATTGGGCTGATACAAAGTGCACCGCATATTTATAAAATGGAAGGCGCAAATAAATTGCGCTTTGCGATTAGTGAGGCAAATGCCCGCGAACGCTTAAAAATGGTCACTGCTATGATTGCAGATTTCGAAAAAAAGGTTAGCCATTAATGTTGCTAAAAAAATCGCTGGTAGTTTTATGTTGCTTATTTAGCAGCACTGCAGTTGCAGAGCGTTGGTTTGAAGCTGAGGTGCTGATATTTAAACAGCGCCCTGCCCCCTACTTACAAGAAGACTTTAGTTTAAAACACGAGGCTATTGAAGATAAAAACACGCTTGATTTATTAACACCACTTTATACCGAGCAAGCCATGCAAGCCTGTATTGATGGCGACACGCGGTTTCAGACGCGTTCATTTACCGATTCGCTAGTAAACGATAACCCTCGCTCGGGTGTTTGCGACGCAAGTACCGACTATGTACAAAGCTACGATAAACTGCCCGTAACGCCTATGGCACCCGCACTCGATACCATGGAACAAACCTACTTACTTGCCCCTGAGCAATTACAATTTAAAACGCAGTATGAGCAACTAGACCGTAAAGGCTTAACCCCTATTTTACATACTGGTTGGCGTTTTGAAGCAAAAAGTAAATCACGTGCGCCAAGCATGCACTTATTTGCCGGTGAGCAGATTAAAACACGCGTTTTTGATGTGCCACGCTATTCAAACCCAGACTTTGTCAGCTTATTGGACCCACAACCTAGCCTATTTAATGAGCCCGATGAATCAACAAGTAAATGGGAATTAGATGGGTTATTTAAAATTCATTTACGCCATTATTTATTTATCACTGCAGATTTTGATATTAGCCAAAAACTTCAAAGTGGTGATGTAGAGTCGTCACGTTTTGCTCAGTTTAAACGTGTAATAAGTGGTGAAATTCATTACTTTGATCACCCTCGTATGGGCATGATTGTCCAAATTAGAAAATTTAAACATTAATACTAAGTAGGATACAACAATGAAAAAACTCCTAATTATTGCAGCTACACTAAGCCTTGCAGCATGCTCTAAAGTAACAGTAGAAAACTACGAAAAGATTAAAATTGGTATGGATAAAGCTGAAGTTGAAGCCGTACTAGGTAGTGCAGATAATTGTGTAGAAAAAACGCTTCACACTAACTGTGTTTGGGGCGACGAGTCTAAAAATATAGAGATTACACTTGTTTCAGACAAAGTAACTTTATATAGCAAACATGGTTTAGCTAACTAAGTAACGCTTAAATAATTAAAAAAGGGGGATAGATTATATCTATCCCCCTTTTTTAATTATATGGCTATAAAACCTATTTTTTAGAGTAAATAAGCTCAATATTGACAATTTTACTGCGATTTAACGTAATTTTATAACGCTGATAAAGTGTTTTATCGCCCTCTGTATGCACCAGTACCATATTTAATTGATAACGTCGTTCTACGGCTTGTTTTGATATTTTGTTACTGTCTAAATGATAGAGCTTCCCTTCACCGCGCTTTAAATAGCGGGCAAATGGCGCTAAGTTAAATTGCAATGTTTGCTGTAACGTATCGTACCCTGGTAAAAACTCTTTTGCCGACACGCGGGTTTCACTTGCAAAATGCAGCCATTGCGCGGCCTGTTTATTTTGCTGACGACGTTTTGAAAAAATAGTTTGTACTTCTTTGGGGATTTTTTTAAACCGCGTATACTCAAGCCAAATAAACTGACTTGCTATTTTATCTTTGGTAATACTGTTTTTAAATGTAAACCGCCATTTTGGCCGCCCTTGAACAATAGCACGCCAAATCACACGGGTTATGTCTTCTTTAAATATTTCACGCAGGCCATAAATAACACCCAGTATCAAAATAAGCGTGGCTGTGACCTCGGTAAAACTTGAGCGTGCATTAAGGATAACTAACATAACAAACGCCATTATAACTGCAGTCACCGTGCCTTTTACTAATCGCTTTAAGTAACTGTTTAAAAAGCGAGTATTACGCTGCAGTATTACTCCATGCTCAATTAAACGTTGTAGCAAACGCATTTTGTTTGTGATGCGGTTAGCATCTTGTAGTGTGGTTTCAGAGTTGTAATTTTTATCTGCTCGGTAAACGTTTTCGCTTTTACAAAACTGCAAAAGGTCGTTCCGCTCTTTAGCAAAATCACTACTACGCGGCCCTTCATCTAACAATTTTAAAAATGATTGTTCTACGTGCCAGCTAAGGTAGTTATCTGCATTTGTATAAAATGGCAGTAATTTTTCGTCATCGGGGGTATAACGGCGTAGCTTTTTTAATAACCCTTCGCTTTGCTCAAATAATTCATTTGCGCGATTATAAAACTCTTCTGCCTCATTTAATTTAAGTGCATCCTTAATATCAGCATCGAGCGCTAAACGCACTTGGTAACAAAATAAATTTAGATTTTGCCTGTAATCCTGCTGCTCACCTTTGTTTTTACTCACAAAACGGCTTCGTACTAGTGGCAAATGAATATTATTGGCGTTGTAAGCTAAGTGAGATTTAAACTGGTTATTGAAGTAAGATTCTTCACTTAACGTTTTTGGATTTATTCCCATTTCATTAGGAATAGAAAAATACAGATCAATACGCTGCTCTGAACGCGCATTTAACTCGGGCTCAATGACAAAAGATAAATTTTCGTCTTGTTTTAGCAATCAACTCTCCTTTTTTTGTTGTTTTTAGTTTACTTCCCTCGTTTACTTTGTTCAATAAAAAAGGCCCCGTAAACACGGAGCCTTAAAAGTTTTATACCTAACTTGAATTCGGCTATAAATAGAATGGTTAAATAGCGTTCAAGTTACTTACAGTTAAAACTTGTAATTAATACTTGCGAATACTCGTGAACCAATAACGTCGTAAATCTCTGGTACGGTGCCCATGTCATTACCGCCAAGGACTTCTTCAGGCTCTTTATCAAAAATATTATTCATACCACCTGTCACTTTCAGTGATTCATTTAGGTTGTACGTCATTGAAATATCGTGGTAAATAACATTATCAGTGCTGAACGACTCACCGTAATAATCACCACTCATACCACGAATAAAGCGTGCGTTATAAAGCACACTCAACGCATCAGACAAATCGTAATTTACAGACAAGTTAGATTTGATTTTAGAGTAGCCGCCAATGTTACCGTCAATAGTCCCCGTGTAATCAATATCATCTTGCTCAAATTCAACTAAGTAAGTGGTATCTAGATTGACGCGGTAGTTATCGGCCGTGTAACCAATGTTCCAGTCAATACCTGATGTTTTTTGAGAGCCAACATTGGTTAATGCAGAGCTTAAGTTTGATAAATCACCCGCTGGGGTAATATTTACCGAATCACACGATTGCGTATCGCCCGCAAAACAGTTGTTCATTTCGTTTTGTACATCTAAACGCGTAATAGCGTTAGTGATGTCAAACTTCCAGTAATCAAGCGTTGTAGATAAACCATCAACTACTTCCCACACCATGCCAAATGTAAACGAACGGCTTTCTTCTGCTTGTAAGTCAGCATCACTTGTGTAGTTCACTAAAATTTGCGCATCTTGCTCGTTACCCCACGGATCGGCTAGGTAATCGTATGAGCCCGAGTTACCACCAAATAGTTCAGCAACGTTTGGTGCTCTAAAACCAGTTGCAAGTACAGAACGAACCATAAATGAATCTGTTACATCCCAAGTAGCGCCAAGCTTCCACGTTGTCTCACCACCAAACGTAGAATAATTGTCGTAACGTGCAGCCCCTTCAAGTGTTACCACTTCTAAGACAGGCATCGATGTTTCAAAGTAAATCGACTGTACCGAATAATCACCTTCAGTAGGATCTTGCTGAGCAGCTGTACTTTGGCCCAATTGTGTAATTAAATCAGGTGTGTAAAAACCACTTTCAAAACGGTTCTCAATACCTATAGCGTAACCAATATCGCTATCGGTTAGTGCGCTGTAACCTGCTGATAAGATAAATTGCTCATTTCCACCTTCGTTATTTTCGGTGTAAATAGAATCGTTAGCAGTTAAAAAGTCACGGCTAAGTGCATCACCACTAAACCAAAGTGCTTGGTTTGCGTAAATGCTTTGCTCTACTTGGCTTGCATTAATCGAGTTTTGTACTTTATCTTTAGAGTCGTTTCTGCCGTATGTAGCACTCACATCCCAGCTTGCATCGTTATCTAAAATGCCTTGTAATGCCACAGATGCACGGTATGTGTCTGTTGTTTGCTCGTATATACGCGGGCCAGCATCAACCATTCTTCTGCGATACTCTAGCGAATCGGCAAGCTCACCGTCGGCGATAAACGCATTAGTGTATTCGCTATCAAGGTTTGCTGTAAGTAAATCTACACTGGCTGGTTGAGGTGCCAATTGCTGTGATGAGTCACGACGTGTATACATTAGATCAACATTAAAAGTGGTATCAGCGTCTAGCTCTTTATCAAAGCTTGTAAAAAGGCTGTACAAATCGTTTGGTGTTTGCGCATAACTCGATGTAGTGAAGTCGTACGACGTTGTTCTATCGGCAAATACACCATTACCTTCGTATGTTTTACCGCCTAAAGTACCTTGTGGAATAAACGACGACTGTCCAGCAGGCACAAAGCTACGATCTGATTGAATCACTTCTCCACGGCTTGAAAACTGGGCACCAACTACTAAGTTACCATCGGCAATCTGCATGCCATGTAATAAGCTAGTACCGTAGTTATTACCATCACCTTTCGTTGTGCGGCTTCCTTCAACATTAAGCTCAGTACCTTCAAAATCTTTTTTGGTAATAATGTTAACAACACCGGCGATTGCATCAGATCCATACACCGCTGATGCACCATCTTTTAAGATTTCAATTGATTTGATCATTGCAACAGGAATGGTATTTAAATCAACTGAAGAGTCTGCACCGGTTCCAGAAGAAACCATACGACGACCATTTAGTAACACTAGGGTACGTTGTGATCCCATGCCACGTAAGTTAACAGTTGCAGAACCACCCGAACCATTATTACTTGAAGCACCAAGGCTTATACCCGCAGCAGAGGGTTGAGTTGAGAGAATATCGGCAACAGACGTGAAACCACTTTTTGCAATAAAGTCATCGCCAATAACAGTAATTGGGCTGGCTGTTTCCATATCAGTACGGTTGATGCGTGAACCCGTAACTTGAATTTTTTCGATTGAATTTGCAGCTTCGTCTGCTGCTAGTACATGTACACTTGAAAACATTGGGATGGCTGCAACTACAGCTAGACCAAGAGTCGATTTAGTCATGAAAGAATCCTACTTGTTGGAATTTACCAAGATTGGTAATGCTCATTTGTTATAAGAAGAATGAGTCGGCAGGCAACTTAAGCGCACTTAACTGAACGAAAACTTAACGCTTGAGTGCTTTTTAATAAAGGTAAAAAAGACCACCCTATAAAAGGTACAAAGGTTACTCTTTGTTTCATTGTTAATATAAAAATACAATTTAAAATTAATGATTTAAAAAAACTTATACACAATTAAAGTACAGATGAAATCAAACACCGCTACTTTGTAATCAAATGTAATTACTCCTGCTGATTAGTAATAATTCAGGTATTAACAACTTAATCACACGGCATTATTAAAAAGGTAAAACCACCTGATAGTTGCTAACTCATGAGAAAAGCCTATTGCTCATAGTCAATAACAAACACTCTTGCTTTGTTAGGTATGATTTTTAAATGTGGACTACATTGTATGGAGTATGTGTGCTTGTACAAATCAACAATTTTGGGATAAAACGTGATCGGTTGGCTGGCTAATTCGTAATAAAATAAGAGTTTATCAGTAGGTAACGTAGAAGTTATAGTTGAGGGTATCTTCTTTTGAAGTAGTTGTATTTATAACGGTTAACTCTAAGTTCCAAAGCATATTATTTTCTGAGCAAATGCCAACCATGGTTTCGCTTTTCCATAAGTCGCCTTGCTTTACAAACTGCTGCGGAATAAACCCCATATACATAGTGATGCCCTTCAACTTTGCTTGAGTTATTTTTATATCATCAGGCAGTTTACTGAAAATTGTAAAAGGTGTTTCAGGTGAAAGAGATTGATGACTAAGCCACACTTTCACATTATTCGGGTAAATACATTCTAAGTTAGGTTCGCAGTTTGAGTTTTTAAGGACCGTTGCGTTTTTATGCTCACCAGAATCACAGGCGGTTAACAGTAAAAGTAACAAAAACACAAAACAAAATTGGGTTGCTTTCATAAAACATGTCCTTCGAATAAAAGCAGATACTAATAATCAAGCTTATAAATGACAAGCATGGTGCACTAAATAACCAAAATTAGACACTAAGCTAATCAAAAAATAGACAACAAAGTCACAAAGTTTGATTGATGTCATAATATTACGTAATTGACCTATCTTTTTTAGGCCAAAAAATTTATTATTTCCCTCGCAAAAATTAGGGTTTCTCGAGTTTGTTTTCTGAAGCATTCATGCTTTGAACGTTTTAGGTAACATGCTTGTGAAGTAATAGTAGGCCCCACTTTTCAAGTGGGTAATTCATTTCTAAACGCATTTATTGCAGCGGAAGCCAGAAAATGAGCCAAACAGTAGCATCACAAACTGAGTATAACTATAAAGTTGTACGCCAATTCGCTATTATGACAGTGATTTGGGGCATCGTTGGCATGAGTATTGGGGTTCTGATTGCTGCCCAATTAGCTTGGCCAGCACTTAACTTTGATACACCATGGTTAACTTACTCTCGACTACGTCCGTTACACACGAACGCAGTAATTTTCGCATTTGGTACAAGTGCACTTTTTGCGACGTCTTATTACGTCGTTCAACGTACTTGTCAAACGCGCCTTTTCTCAGACAAACTTGCCGCAATTTCATTTTGGGGCTGGCAGCTAGTTATCGTATTAGCAGTAATTACTTTACCACTTGGTATTACAAGCTCTAAAGAATACGCTGAACTAGAATGGCCAATCGATATTCTAATCGCAGTTGTTTGGATTATTTATGCAGTTGTATTTTTTGGTACTTTAATTAAACGTAAAGTGTCGCATATTTATGTTGCTAACTGGTTCTACGCTGGCTTTATCATTACTGTTGCGGTGTTGCACATTGTAAACAGCATGGCTGTGCCTGTATCGTTAACTAAATCGTACTCTATTTACGCTGGTGCAGTAGATGCAATGGTGCAATGGTGGTACGGTCATAACGCTGTAGGTTTCTTATTAACCGCTGGTTTCTTAGGCATGATGTACTACTTTGTACCTAAACAAGCGGGTCGCCCTGTTTACTCTTACCGTTTATCGGTCGTTCACTTTTGGGCACTTGTATCTTTATACATTTGGGCCGGTCCTCACCACCTTCATTACACTGCGCTTCCAGATTGGACGCAAAGTTTAGGTATGGTTATGTCTATCATCCTATTCGTTCCATCTTGGGGTGGTATGATAAACGGTATAATGACCTTATCGGGTGCGTGGCATAAACTACGTACTGACCCAGTACTTCGTTTCTTAGTTGTATCGTTGTCTTTCTATGGTATGTCTACGTTTGAAGGCCCAATGATGGCAATTAAATCTGTGAACGCATTATCTCATTACACAGATTGGACTGTAGGCCATGTTCACTCAGGTGCACTTGGTTGGGTAGCAATGATTTCGATTGGTGCTATTTACCACCTTATCCCTGCACTGTTTGCACAAGGTCGTATGTACAGCATTAAGCTTGTTAACACCCACTTCTGGTTACACACTGTTGGTGTTGTTTTATACATTGTTGCAATGTGGATTTCAGGTGTAATGCAAGGTCTAATGTGGCGTGCAGTTAATGCTGACGGTACATTAATGTATAGCTTTGTTCAGTCTTTAGAAGCATCACATCCTTTCTACATAATGCGTTTTGTTGGCGGTGTATTCATCGTAACAGGTATGTTAGTTATGGCTTATAACGTTTTCCGTACAATTTCAGCTGAAAAAGAGTCACTGAAGTTAGACGCGCAAGCACAATTAGCATAACGGAGTGAGATGATGAGCAATAAAAATTCACAAAACAAACACGAAATAGTAGAAAAAAACGTTGGTCTTATGGCCATTCTGACTGTTTTTGCTATTAGCTTTGGTGCATTAGTTGAAATTACTCCACTTATGTTCCAAGACGACACAACAAAACCAGTAGATGGCTTACGTCCTCTAAATGCATTAGAAATGGAAGGTCGCGATATTTACGTGCGTGAAGGTTGTTATAACTGTCACTCACAAATGATTCGTCCTTTTCGTGACGAAGTTGAACGTTACGGCCACTACTCTGTAGCAGGCGAGTCAGTATGGGATCACCCTTTCCAATGGGGTTCTAAACGTACTGGTCCTGACCTTGCTCGTGTTGGTAAACGTTACTCGGACGATTGGCATTATGCTCACTTAGTAAACCCGCGTGATGTGGTTCCTGAGTCTAATATGCCAGGTTTTCCTTGGTTAGCAGAGAACACAGTTGATACCAGCTTAACTCTGAAAAAACTACAAATTTTCCGTGATACATTCGCTATTAACCCAGAAAACCCAAAACATCCGGGTTTAGGATACGGTAGCGATGAAGAACTAATAGCTGACGTTGCCAAAGTTGATGCAATGAATGACGGTAAAGGTGCAACAGAAATGCAAGCCCTTATCGCTTATTTGCAACAGCTTGGCACGCACTTGAAGTAATTATTATGGATTACGGAACATACAGAGGCATTTTAACTCTGGTAATTTTAGTATTGTTTATTGTGATTGTTGTATGGGCATACAGCAAGCGTACCAAAAATCGTTTTGACGACGCTGCTAATGCCATTTTTGAAGATGAAAAAAAACATAACAACACACTCTCTAACGAGGAAAAGGAGTCTGAAAAATGACTAGCTTTTGGAGTATTTGGGTTATTGTTTTAACCCTAGCATGCTTACTTATTATCTTTGGCCTATTAGTGTGGAACTTAAAAAACTACGCTGGTGTTGAAGAAGGTGAAGATTGTGGGCATGAGTATGACGGTATTACCGAACTGAACAATCCGCTACCTAAGTGGTGGACTTACATGTTCTTCGCAACATTTATATGGGCGGTTTACTATTTAGCGGCTTATCCAGGTTTAGGTAACTGGGAAGGGTTAGGTAAATGGACAAGCTCTAATCAGGGTATTACATCTTTAGCGGAATCGAAAGAAGCTGTTAAATTAGCAGCTGAAGAAGGCCGTTTTGTAAAGCTTGATAAAGAGTACGAAGCAGCAGAAGAGCGTTTTGGTCCTATTTTTAATCGACTTGCAAAAGTACCTGTTTTAGATTTGGTTCAATCTAAAATCGATGGTGATGCAGCACAGCAGCTAGCCCTTGAAAATGGTACTGAGCATGAACAAACAGATGGTCAATTAGCGTTAGAAATTGGTCAACGTTTGTTCTCACAAAACTGTGCGCAGTGTCATGGCTCTGATGCACGTGGCGGCATTGGCTTCCCTAATCTAACTGATAAAGATTGGTTATACGGTGGCACACCAGACAAAATTAGAGAAACTCTTCTAATTGGTCGTGTTGCAGCTATGCCTCCTTGGGGTGCAGCATTAGGTGAACAAGGTATAAAAGAAATGACAGCACACGTGCTAAGCCTTTCTGGTCGTACAGTTAACCAAAAAGATGCAGCCGCTGGTGCAGCTAAGTTTGCAATGTGTGCAGCATGTCACGGTGCAGACGGTAAAGGGTCGGTTGCTCACAACCTACCGTTTGGCGCGCCTAACCTAACAGATAACATTTGGTTATACGGCGGTTCTCAACGTGCCGTTGAAGAAACTCTGCTTAACGGTCGTGCTGGTGTAATGCCTGCATGGAAAGACATTTTAGGTGAAGATAAAATCCACCTTTTAACAGCGTACGTTTACAATTTATCGCAAGATAAATAAGCACGCTGTTAATAGAATGTTTATAAATTAATTTATTAAATTCAATAGATTAATCCAGATCAAAAAAGCCTCCACTAGGAGGCTTTTTTTTAGTCTTTTACGTACAATTACTATAAAATAACGTCTTCGAAACTAACATTAGAGTCACTATGCAACCTACTCCGTGGTATAAAAACTTTTGGCCTTGGTTTTTAATTTTTTTCCCGCTAGCAGCCATTGTTGGCTGTATTACTTTACTGATAACGGCAATTGGCAACGGCCCAGATATGGTTGTTGATGATTACTATAAAAAAGGTAAAGCAATTAATTTAGAGCTCAGTAAATTCGAGAAAGCTAAAGCGCTCTATTTACATGGTGAATTAGCAGTAACTAATGACCGAGTGAGTTTTAAATTTACCAAAGGCGATAGCAGTAATGTACCGGCTTTAAAAGTATCGTTTTATCACCGTACAATTAAAGCTCACGACTTTGAAGCGACACTTACAGCTAATGCAAACAAAGAATTCACCGCACTACTTGAAAATTACACTGAGGGTGCTTACTCCATTTTTATTGAACCTATCGATAAAACATGGAAATTAAAAGAAAACATTACCCTACCCACGGTTGAAACCGTTTTAGTTACGCCAAACTATAAGTAGTTATTACTATGTCTAACTCTTGCTTTCATTGCCTTGAGAGTGTGCCAAAAGGATTTAGCGCCACAGTTACAATAGACGATACCCCCCAGCCAATGTGTTGCATTGGTTGCCAGGCCGTAGCGCAAAATATTGTTGAGCAAGGAATGACTGATTACTACAAGTACCGCACAGTCAGTGCGGGTAAAGTGGAGCAACTTGTTCCTGAGCAATTGGCATTTATTAAAAGTTATGACAACGAAGATATTCAAGATGAATTTATAGCCACGAGTAACAATATTTCAGAAGTATTATTGAGTGTTGAAGGCATTACGTGTGCTGCATGTGCGTGGCTTATAGAAAAGCAATTATTGAGTTTAAACACCGTAAAGCGAGTGGATGTAAATACCTCAACTAACCGTGCAATGATCCAGTGGGACAAAACAGCGACACCACTAAGCGAAGTGATTACTGCCTTGGCCAAAATTGGTTACAAGGCGTACCCATTTCAGGCCGATACCGAAGCACAACAAAAGCAACAAACTGCCAAAGCATATATTCGCCGCTTAGGCGTGGCAGGCTTAATGACAATGCAAGTAATGATGTTTGCATTTGCCATGTATTTTGGCATGTTTTCAGGCATGGATAGTAATTTTGAACAGTACTTTAGATGGATAAGCTTAGTACTTGCTTCTCCCGTTATTTTGTATAGTGCCCTGCCCTTTTTAACCAATGCAATTAACGGCTTAAAAGCTAAGCAGCTTAATATGGATTTACCTGTATCCTTAGCCATTTTTGGCGCCTACGGAGCCAGTTGTTATGCCACTGTTATGCAAGTTGGTGAGGTATATTTTGAATCTATTTGCATGTTTACCTTTTTATTATTACTGGGTAAATATTTAGAATTTAGAGCACGCTTAAAAGCAAGTGAATACACAGCAAACCTTCAAAAGTTACTACCATTAACGGCTCGCACGCTTACAGATAGTGGTGAAGAACTCATTATTGCGGCTAAAAAGCTTAAACTTAATGATGTTGTGCTTATTAAAGCAGGTGAAACCATTCCCGCCGACGGCGAACTCATTAAAGGTAAAACGACGGTTGATGAATCAATGATGACCGGCGAGCACCAACCCGTTAACAAGTTTATAGGCCATAATGTGTATGCCGGCTGTGTAAACCACGATGGTGTTATTGAAATTAAAATAAACAAAATAGGTCAAAATACACTTTTAAATCAAATTATTCGCCTGCAGCACAATGCACTCACAAAACGCCCCAAACTGGTCGAAATAACTGATAAAGTCGCTCAAGGGTTTGTAGCTTGCTTGTTAGTATTTGCCTCATTAACCGCTATTGGGTGGTATCAAATTGATCCCGAGCACGCTTTTTGGATCACTATTTCAGTGTTAGTTGCAACCTGCCCTTGTGCCTTAAGTTTAGCGATACCGACTGCTTTAACGTGTGCAATTGCCAGCCTAACCAAAAAGGGAATTTTAATTAAGCAAGCTCATGTACTTGAAACACTCTCCAAATTAACGTTATTTGCGTTCGATAAAACAGGCACACTCACCCAAGGTAAATTTAGCCTTGATGAGGTCGATATTATCGACAGCCACTATTCAAAAGATGATGTAATGGCCATTGCAGCAATGTTGGAGCGTTTTTCTGAGCACCCGATTGCAACTGCTTTTGATGGTTTCACTCCAGCAAAGCATACGCTGCATAACATTGAAGTGCACGCAGGTTTAGGGATCAGTGCAAAAGATGAAACCTTTCATTATGCTATAGGTAAAAGTGGTTGGTTTGATAGTAAAAAAACAAACGCACAGGCCAGTTTGTACATAAACAAACGTGTTGTGGCACGCTTTTATTTTGTGGATAAAGTAAAGCACGATGCCGAAAGTTTAATTAAATCGTTACACGCACAGCAATTAACTTGCCACATGTTAACTGGTGATGCGTCAGATGCGGGCAACAAAGTAGCTAAGCAATTAAAATTAGACAGCGTGCAATCTGGTTGCTCACCAAAAGATAAACAAACCGCCGTAGAGGCATTTTCATCTCAAAATGAAGTAGTCGCTATGGTGGGTGATGGTATAAACGATAGCCCTGTATTTGCAAGTGCCCATTTATCTATTGCAATGGAAACCGGCGCTGATATATCAAAAAACAGCGCCGATGTTGTACTGCTAAATAGCGATTTAGCGTCTATTGATCACTTACTGAATATAGCTAAACAAACTCGGCGTATTATTAAACAAAACCTAACATTGTCATTGTTGTATAATGGCTCAATCTTACCGCTTGCAGCGCTTGGATTAGTTGCTCCCTGGATGGCGGTCATTGGCATGTCTGCCAGTTCGATTATTGTGATATGTAATTCACTGAGGCTATTAAAGTTATGAGCATAATTTACATTTTGATCCCCATTGCCATTTTGTTTGTACTTATTGCTATTGGCGTATTTTTTTGGGCAGTAAGAAGCGAGCAGTTTTCTGATTTAAACAAACAAGGCCACAGTATTTTGTTTGAAGATGACAAAGAGCAGCATAATAAAAGCAATGATTGACCCTTTATACATAAGCGCATTTTTAATGGGCTTAATTGGTAGCGGTCACTGCATAGCAATGTGTGGAGGGATTGCAAGCTCTTTACAATTAGCCAGCGACAAGCGAAAAACACTCTCCTACTCATTTGCTTATAATATTGGCCGAGCATTAAGTTACATGGTTGCAGGCTCACTCGTTGCGGGTATAAGCAGCCAATTTGCTAAACAAAACACATCATTCGCTATAACGCTTTCATTTATTGCTGCCATTTTTATGCTTTTGGTTGGCGTTTACATAATGCGTTTAGGTCCAACATTGCAATGGCTCGAAAAAATAGGCAAAACGCTTATTTGGCAGCATATTGTTAAGCTTAATAAATATTTAATGCCCGTTGACTCAACGGTTAAAGCATTAGGTTATGGTGCATTATGGGGGTGGTTGCCATGCGGTTTGGTTTACTCTGCGCTAACATGGGCAATGACAAGCCCAACAGCATTTGATGGCGCAATAGTGATGTTATGTTTTGCACTAGGTACATTTCCAGCCATGATCACCGTAGGCATTGCGGCGCAAAAACTTAATAGCATAATAAATCATCCCTGGACCCGCATTGTATTAGGGAGTGTTATAATTTGGTATGGTATCTACTTATTGATTATTGCAACCGATAAGTTAGTACATTAATGTTTAAGATGTATTAACCTTTCGAGGTTTATTTGCCCCAGTATATAAAAACTAAAACGGATAAAATTATGGATTTCACTCAAAGTCGCGCTAAAGGTAATTGTGCTATTAGCTGTAATAACTGCAGCATAAGCCAATTGTGTTTGCCATTTTCGTTAAATGGCCAAGAAATGGATAAACTTGACGAAATTATTGAGCGAAAAAAGCCATTACACAAGGGAGATTACTTGTTTGAATCGGGTGCTCCATTAAAAGCGATTTATGCAGTACGATCTGGCTCATTTAAATCATACACCTTGTCTGAGCAAGGCGATGAGCAAATTACGGGCTTTCATTTAGCAGGCGATTTAGTAGGCTTTGATGCAATTAGTAAAATGACACATCAGAGCTTTTCTCAAGCCTTAGAAACCTCAATGATTTGCGAAATTCCCTTTGACACCCTTGATGAACTTGCAGGTAAATTACCTAAACTACGCCAGCAAATAATGCGTTTAATGAGCAGTGAAATTACCTACGATCAAGAAATGTTGTTACTACTTAACAAAAAATCGGCAGAAGAACGTTTAGCTAGTTTTGTTTATAACTTATCGGAACGATTTGGTGAACGTGGTTTTTCGCGTAAAGAGTTTAGATTTACCATGACCCGTGGTGAAATAGGTAATTACTTAGGCCTAACAGTAGAAACTATTAGCCGTTTATTAAGCCGCTTTCAAAAGGCTGATTTGATTAAAGTAGAAGGCAAGTTTATTACTATTTTAGATAATGACGCACTGGCTAAAACGGCAGCCATTGTTAGATAGATATACATTGATATAGAACAACAATTTATGTGCTAGGCCTTTAACTGTTTTGTATTTGAGTTACACTAAAAGTACACCAGTTAGGTAAATGGAGTAGCACATGAACACAATTAAACGCATTCTTGCGGTTATTGACCCTACCAAAGACGACCAACACGGTTTAGCGCGCTCAGTTGAGCTAGCAAAAAAATCTGGCGCAACCATTACTGCCTTTATGACGGTATATGATTTTTCGTATGAAATGACAACCATGCTCTCAGGCGATGAGCGCGAAGCAATGCGAGAAGCCGTTTTAAAAGACCGCGAACTATGGCTAAACGATTTAGTTTCACCTTATAACACGCTGAATATTGAAACGTTAGTTGTTTGGCATAACCGCCCTTACGAAGCCATTATTGAAACAGTTATTGATCAAAACTACGATTTAGTTATTAAAAGTACCCATCAACATGGTGCACTAAAATCGGTAATATTTACCCCAACAGACTGGCATTTAGTGCGTAAATGCCCTACTCCGGTGTTATTTGTAAAAGAAATGGCATGGCCTGAAAATGGCAATATTTTAGCTGCAGTTAACTCAGTGAGTGAGAATGATCAGCATATTGCGTTAAACAAACGTATAATTAAAGACGCGCAATTTTTATGTGAGCTTGCTAACGCAAAGCTGAATTTAGTCAATGCATTCCCCGCAACCCCTATTAATATAGCCATTGAAATACCAGAGTTTAATCCTAGTCTTTACAACGAGTCAGTAAAAAAACACCATATAGAATCAACCAATGCACTGGCTACTGAGTTTGCTTTAACTAGTGAGCACTGCTTTATCGAAGAAGGTTTACCAGAAGACGTGATCCCCGACATTGCTAAACGCCTTAACAGCGAGCTGGTTGTTATTGGAACCGTAGGCCGTACAGGATTAAGCGCCGCATTAGTAGGCAATACTGCAGAGCATGTAATAGATAGCCTAGACTGCGATGTATTAGCACTAAAACCAGATGGCTATGTAAGCCCATTAGCAAAAGATTAATAAATTTTGCTGTAGCTCCCAATATGCTAATAACATATAATACGCCCCTTTATTTCTAGCAAGTATTTTGCCGCATTGTTTACTAAGGGGGCGTAGTGTCTAACTCAGCTCAAGCCAAAGCTCAATATAACTTTAATAAGTTACAAAAGCGTTTACGCCGTTTAACTGGTCAAGCCGTTATGGACTTTAACATGATTGAAGAAGGTGACCGCATTATGGTTTGCCTCTCGGGTGGTAAAGATAGCTATACAATGCTTGAAATGCTGCAGCACCTTAAACGTGTTGCACCGATTAAATTTGATCTTGTGGTTGTTAACCTCGACCAAAAACAGCCCGGTTTCCCTGAACATGTTTTGCCCGAGTACCTAGACAAACTCGATGTAGAGTACAAAATTGTAGAAGAAGATACCTACAGCATTGTCACCGACATAATTCCTGAAGGTAAAACCACCTGTTCGCTGTGTTCTCGCTTACGCCGTGGTATTTTATACCGCACAGCTAAAGAACTTGGCGCAACTAAAATAGCCCTTGGCCATCACCGAGACGACATGATTGAAACACTGTTTTTAAACATGTTTTATGGTGGAAAACTAAAAAGTATGCCAGCTAAATTAATGAGCGACAACGGCGAGCATATGGTTATTCGCCCCCTTGCATACTGTAAAGAAGCTGATATTAGTAAATATGCATTTACTCAAGGCTACCCAATTATTCCGTGTAACTTGTGTGGTTCTCAGGAGAACCTGCAACGTAAACATACAAAAAATATGTTGGCGCAATGGAATAAAGATCATCCGGGTCGCATAGAAAGTATTTTTACAGCAATGCAAAATGTAGTGCCTTCTCACTTAGCCGATGCTCAATTATTTGACTTTGAAAACCTAAAAACGGGTGAAGTTATTGACGGCGGTGATATTGCACTTGACAAGCCAGATATTCCTAAAGTACCTATCAACAGCGATGCAGACGATGAAAATTCTGGTGTTGTTACAATCAACTTAAGTTAACTACGTTGTATTTTGGGGTTTGCTTTATGGCAAACCCAAAACCAGTTTAACCCTCGGCTAATCCTTGTAAAAACTCCAAGCTTAATTTTTCTTGTTCATTAGGTTGGTACGGCAGCTGTTGTAAACTGTCATAAGGAAAGTCATTTATATCAAAATGACTAACTTCACTGTTACCAAAACTGTTTCGCTCACCAGGACTGGGGGACATTCTTTCAATTACAAATCCACTCAATCGCATATCAGCCATACCTTGTGGCAAAATTGACCAGTGCGCTTTTAAATCAATAGTTTGGCTTCCTTTACTTAAACGTTGTTTACTCACCAAATGCGCAAGTGGTGTGTCGCCACTAAACAGATTTGCCCGAAGACGATACAAGCCTTTTTTAGCTACTTTTAAATTGGCGGGTATAAGCATGTTTTCATTTTGTGGATATGCCGATTCAAAACCAAGAAGTGTAGCACTTGGAGGCATATATTGGATTTGCGCCACCACGGGGATTTGTTTTCCATCAACATTAGCTTCAACAAATATTTGTAAATTTCGCGGGTAGTCTTCCTCTGCTTTAAAAATAACATTGGCTTCGCCCTCTCGCGCGTTACTTTTATAAGTTGTTACTATCTCTTTTGTATCTGTATTGGCAAGCTCTACAATCACATTTTTAAGGCCACCTGCGCTGACTTTTAATGTAATTTCTTCTGGGTAAACAAACCTATATTTACTCAGGCTGATTGTAACTGCATTTCCTTTGTCATCTATTGGGCTTTCAACAGGATAAAATTGATTAGGTTTTAAACGGTCTTCATCAAATTCAGACAAGGGTTGTGAATACGGTGGGTATTTAAGTGCACTTTCATATTGAATTGCAACCTGCTCAGCGGCTTTTGCTAAGTTGCTATTATAATCTGTTGTTACTTTATGCTTCTGTGGTGATTTACCGGGCAAATTTGCAGTGCTTTTTTGTAAGTTTGATTTATGCTCAACGGTGGCAGGCTGTTTTACCTTAACAACAGAAACCTCAGCCTCTACCTCTTCTTGAGAGGGCCATACTAGTAAAGCAAATACAGCCATTATTGAAATGACAACGAAGATTTTTTTTATCATTTATACTTCAATCCTTATAAAAAGTGCAGCTTAAAAAAGCTGCACATTCAACGTTTATGGGATCACATTATAAATTAATGCAGAAGCACTCGTTGTATTTGAGTTTTTAATATAGCGATAGTTCTTTTTCCAAAACCACGTACCCGTTGTCTGATCAAATGTATTAAAACCAACATTTTGCCCATCAACATTTATATTATTCATAGCAATGGTTACATTACCTTTACGCTGAGCATTATGAATTTCATTATGGCTGTAACTGTCGCTCATCATCATAGGATAATGATTAGGCATAAAACTATTTACAGCATCGCTTTGTGATTTTAATCGACCATCAGTATCAATACTGCTACTACAGCTACCAAATGAACGCGCTGAGCTTGCACCGCATGATGAGTGCGACGCAACAACCGAATCGTCATTACCTTTTAAAAATGCGCCTGTGATACCTAAGAATTCATTACCGTCAGCAACAAAACGTAAACGAGGTGTACGCGCATCTGGAAATGGAGAAATTTTACGCGCATTATTTACTTTTAAATCATGTAACACGCCAACCGCTTCAGTAACATCGCTTCCTAGCCACCATCTAAGTGCTGCATCTATAGCAAAATTCCATGAGGCACCGGTTAGTGCGCTTACAGCAACATCAGCAAGTTCACTACCGCCACCAGCACCAGCTAAATCAAATGTAGCAACAATATTAAGTGGAGTAAGCCCTGCGTTTTCTAACCAGTTTGCTTGGTTATCAATAATATGGCGTGCAATTAAATCCCCCGTTGAGTGTGTCACTAATACACAGCCATTAGCACATAAGTTTGAGCGCGATAATTGCTTTAATTTAGGCCAAACCCAATCTGTTGCTATTTTACCTTCAACACGCTCGTAGGCAGGCCAATCAATTCGCTCATCTGCTCGGTTATTCCAATAGGACTGCCAATATGTTTCGCCATCGTTTACAACGTCGCTACCTGATTTATTGGTTATTTGAGAAACCTGTAAGCCATGGATTAATATTATTTTGTGATCTTTACTCGCAGCTGAAAAGCTCATTAGCATAGCAAGGCATGCGCCTAGTATATGTTGTGGCTTCAGCCATTTGTGTGTGTGTGTGTTGTTCATAAAATTCCTTAATGTGTGTGTTTAATATTTTTAGTTAAGGTATTCATTGTCATTATTTTTTTGTGCTGAACAGAAATAATTACGCATATGTAAGGCTTATATCTCACGTTAACGACGTTAAAAAATTCTTAATTAGAGCAACCAAATAGCGAATTTTTTGCTGGCTATCAACATGTTTTTTCACCCTCAAACTAGATCACTTAATTAAGCGAATTGGTATAAAGTGCTTAGCTAAGCAATGTGTGTAACTCATCAGTCCAGACAATGACCAGTATTAGGAACAAAGCACAAAAATGCAACAATTTATTATCATTTGTAATAAATATAAATTTAATCCAATTAAATCAATACAGTAAAAATTGTTATATTTAGGATTATTATGGGAGGTTTGTAATATTAAATATTGATGAGGCGCTAAAAATATACGGTACCAAACCTAAAATATTTTAAGTTTGGTACACATAGATTGATGTTATAACAATTATTGACCTTTAAGCTCGCTTGTAAATTGCCCTATAGCATTTACAACTTCTTGAGCACCATTTTGAATTTCAGTCATTACATGTCCAGACTCTTTAGATAAAGCTAAGCCTTGCTCTGCTTTTTCTTTACCTTTTTCAATCACATCTACTGTGTTTTGAGTTTGAGATTGGTTACGCTGTACAACTTCTACAATTTCTTCTGTTGCTTTAGACGTGCGTGATGCGAGTAAACGAACTTCGTCTGCTACAACGGCAAACCCCCGACCTTGCTCACCAGCACGAGCCGCTTCAATGGCTGCATTTAATGCGAGCAAATTAGTTTGCTCTGCAATGCTGCTAATGCTTTGAACTATGCTCGCTATTTGCTGAGATTGTTGATCTAATGCCGAAATTTCACTTGCCGCTTGTTCCATATTAATTGCAAGCTCTGTCATTACTGCCACAGTGTCTTTAACTACTTCAGCGCCTTGCTCTGCTTTTTTATCTGTTTGGGTTGACGTGCTGTAGGCAATTTCTGCTGCTTGCGAAATTGCAATTTCTCGATTTACTTGCTCTGTTATTACCGTGGCAAATTTCATTACTTTATACAGTTTTCCAGCATCGTTAGAAATAGGATTGTAAGATGCCTCTAACCATACAACATTGCCGTGCTTATCTACTCGCTTAAATCGAGACGCAATAAACTGACCCTGCCTAAGTTTTTGCCAAAACGTTTGGTACTCTGGAGATTCAGCCTCTTCGCGCTCACAAAAAATTCGGTGATGCTGACCCAAAATTTCTTTTTCTTTATAGCTCATAGCGTCTAAAAATTGCTGATTAGCTTTTAAAGCATGCCCCTCTAAATCAAATTCAATAACCGCCATAGAACGATAAATTGCTTTAATTGTGTCACTTTGCTCACGAGATGCAGTAATTGTTTTGGTTAATACGGTACAAAAAATAGAAAAATACAAAAGCTGATCTTGCTCACCTTTTACAGGGTGAACAATTAAGCGCAACCATTCAACTTGGCCATCTTGGCGAATAAATTGTAATGCACCGCCCCAATGGCCCTCTTTTTTAATTGCTTTTTGTAGGCTTTTATATTCTTCAGAGTGTTGAGAGTGCTCAGAAATAATATCTACAATTGGTGTATTAATAATATGATTTTCTCGATAACCCAACATTTTTAATAGCTGTTCATTAGCGTGGGAAATTCGCCCATCATAAAGGATATTAATCACCAGCATTTCACGATTAAGGCCTTCCCATACTTGTTGCAGGGGATAAAGCTCCGCTTTTAATGATGCTATTTCGTTTTGTTTACTATTAGAAAAAAACATTAATATCCTTACCAATATGCGTGATATAAAATTTATAAATTTAGGAGCTAATTTAGTACAAAATAACAGTTAACTGTCACTTTAAAGCTTAAGAGTATGTTTTATATGTCATCAAAACCAACACTTTAGAATGGCAAAAATACATGTTAAACATAAATTTTTGAATATATATTACTTTAATATAGCCTAATTATAAGTCAAACTTTGAACTCGACTATTTTTATAAAAATGGTTGTTTACTCTTATTTTTCATATTTTTAATTGCAGCAATAACTCCGGCAATAATTTATCAATGCACTGGGCGCAGTCTTTAGATTTATGATTTAAGCACACCCAACCATCTGTTCCCATTACTTGCAGCGAAGTTATATCTTCGCTACCTATGGTTTTGTATTTAGAACACCACACCCCTTTGACTTTAAATATACCAAAATTAGTGGTTATACGGTTTATTGTAAAAGGGGTTTTCATAATGTTATTTCACTTGTAATCGCTCATATAAACCGGATGAGCGCGATACGGTTTTGTTCATTGCCAATTGCAACACTTTTTTGTCGGCAACTAGCTCAAACGTGTGCTTAGCACGGGTAATACCGGTATAAACAAGCTGGCGATTAACTCCAACACTTGCTTGCTGCAGTGGTGGTAAAACCATCGCGGTATAGCTAAATTCTGACCCTTGTGATTTATGTATGGTCATTGCAAATACTTTATCGTGGGCGGGTAAACGCGCCGGTGAAAATGCACGTGTGCCGCCCTGCTCGTCAATAAATATAGCCTTAAGCTGCCCAGCTTCATCATTCATTAAAATACCAATATCGCCATTAAAAAGCTTTAATTGATAATCGTTTTGGCTCACCATTATGGGCATACCATTATAATGGCGCTGATTTGGGTTAACGTTTATCAACCCTTGTTGCTGCAGGGTACGTTCAATGCGTTGATTCAAACTATTAACGCCGTAGTCGCCCTCTTTTACTGCGGCCAGTAATTGATACCCTGCAAACGCAGCATGCACTTTAGCTACACTCTCACCTTGAGCAATTAAATTTAAATAATGTGCATAATGTTTGGCCGCTCGATTTACTAGGTTCTCTATTGGTTTACCTATAAAGTCGTAATCCAAAATAACATCATTAAAGCGCCCTTCAACACTCTCTTGCTCTACATAATTTAATAAACCACTATTGTTCGTGTTTACCGCTAATGCCAATTGGCCTATGCCACTTTTAGCGTCAAAGCGGTAACTGCGTTGTAAAAATGCAATGCAATCGGCTAGTTTAAATGGGCTATTTCCCTGCGGTGTTAATGTGGGCTGGTTATTAAAACAAAGCGCATTTAATTCATTACATCGTTGGTTTGAGTAGCTTGGTGTGCTCCCAAGGGTCAGCCCTTGGCATATATCACTCATTACGCTGCCAGTATCAACTGAAGCAAGTTGGTCTTTGTCACCCAACAATATTAATCGAGCATGCGCAGGCAAGGCCTCTATTAATTTCGCCATTAGTGATAAATCCACCATGCTTGCTTCATCAATAATCAACACATCTAAATGCAGTGGGTTGCCTTGGCTGTGTCTAAATTTATTCGTAAACGGTTTTACCCCCAATAAACGATGAATAGTTTGCGCGGTATCAGGAATTAGCGCTTTAATATCATCAGGTATACTCGTTAACTGGTTTTTAGCCCCTAAAATGGACTCACTTAGCCTTGCCGCGGCTTTACCTGTTGGTGCCACCAGCTTTATGCTTAATGGCGCCGACTTATAAAGCGATTGCAATATAGCCAGCAACTTAGTTACCGTGGTTGTTTTTCCTGTGCCTGGCCCACCGGTTATTACACTAAACCCTTTAGTTGCTGCAATGGCACACGCCACTTTTTGCCAGTCAATGCCTGCCTCTGATTGCGCTTCAAAATAATGCTGCAATAGGGTTGCAAGAGTTTGGTTATCAACATTAAGTGGTCGCTCACTCATTGCTAACAAACGCCCTGCAAGTATTTGCTCATAGGCAGCAAGACGCGAAAAATAAAGGCGTTGGTCAAATAATTGTAGTGGTTTGGCATCCCCGACGCTTTGATGGTTTTGCAAGTAGGTAAAGGCGGCTTGTTGGTCAAACCCTTGTGCAAATGGGCTAAATGTATCGGGAATATTCCCTTCAATTTTATTAAAGTCGCTTTGGCGCAAATTAAACGGATTAGCCCAATCTATGGTGTTTAATGTTAAGCAACTATGTTGGCTTTGCTGGGCTATACATAACAATAAAACAATATAAAACAGCTCATTATGGGTTGTTTCATGAGTATTTGAGAGTAGTTGCGCAAGTTTTACGTCAACGACTCGTATTCGATTTTCAGCCAGTAAAAAATCCAGCAATGGCAGTTCAGTAACCACACTATTAGACACTGTATTTTGCTCATAAGATGAAGACGTTTGTTCAACTTCATCATCTAACGCGTCAAATAAACCCGGCTGCTGATTTAACTCGCTCATAGCATGGCTCCTTGGCTAAATAAGCCATCTAAAATAGTTACTTGCTCTAACGTCAATTTATTAAAGAAGACACCTTGCCCAGCTGGCATGCCTCGCAAAAAGGTGTAGTACACGCCTCCTAAGTGGCGTTCAATTGAGTAGTCACTAATGCGTTGTTTTAATAGTCTATGCAGCGCTACGGTATATATTAAATACTGTAAATGGTATTGATGGCTGCTCATGGCTTGCTCTAGCTGCTCGGGTTCATAATCTTTAGGCGTGTTACCTAAGTAATTAGATTTATAATCTAAAATATAATATTTACCTTGGTGGCAAAATATTAAATCCACAAAGCCTTTTAAAAGCCCTTTAACATGAGAAAAATCCAGCTTACTTTGCACAAAACCAAAGTGCTTAATGAGCACTTCGTTAAGTTTGGGGGCACTTAAGCCCGTCAGCGGTAAATTAAACTCCATTTCGACCAAGCAATCACTCGGCGCTAGTGTACTTAAACTCAAGTTATTTTGAGTATTTAATGGGCAATTGAGTACATCTAATATCCACTGCTGGGCAATCGGCTGCCATGTGTCGCTAATATGGTATTTTTCAAAGGCACGTTTTATCACTTGGGATAAGTTTTGTTCGCTGTTAGTTGGGTGCACAACGGGGCTTGTGAAATCTATTTGCTCTAAAATCTCGTGCAAACAACTACCTGGCTTTGCCCCTTTTGGAAAACTGAAAGGTGATGGGAGTTCGTCTTGTTGCACGGCAAATTCGTCTTTTTCGTGATCTTCATCGCTTCGCCCTGGCGCTAATTGGTCGCTGTGCTTTTTAAAACTCAAAGCACTAAAACTGGTTGCACGCCAATCGCGTTCAATGTGAGCCGTACTGTTATTTACACTCAATGTTTGCTGGGCTGCCTTGGTATTAATAAATTGCAAAGCCCCCTGAGATTGTAAATCTTCAGAGGTAAATTGATGGTAAGCCATGGCTGAATGCGCTTTACAAAAATCAATTAAATGGGTGCGCCATATCTGACTACTGGTCACCTCTATCCCCGAAAATAATACGTGCCCTAATGCACTACTTTGAATCGCTAAGCGGCTACTCTGCCCCTGCCCTATGTTATAAACACCCAAAGCACAAAAGTGCACAGCCCTGGTAAGCGCCACATACAATAAACGTAAGTCTTCTGCAAGGCGCTCTTTTTCAGCCTGTTGGAGTGCGTCTTCATCCTTGCTCAAATCATAAATGAGTTTGCCATTTTTATGATACAGCGCTTCTTTAGTTTCTCGATAGCCACTGGCAAAGGGCATAAATACCAATGGATATTCGAGCCCTTTTGAGGCGTGCATCGTCACAATTTTGACTAAGTTGGCATCACTTTCTAAACGTACTTGCACGGTTTCGCCATCTTGTTGGCTTACCTTTTGCGCAAACCAGCGCAGTAAACGCAATGTACCTTCAAGCTCAATTTGTTTTTGCTGCAATATTTCACCAAGGTGCATAAAATCGGTAAGCCATCGCTCCACGTTATAGCCTAAGCCCTGCCATTTAGCACTAAGCTGATTATGACTTAGCAAGCGCTCAAGCATGGCCATTGCCCCCTGTTTATGCCAAATATGGCTAAGTTGAGCAAAAAAGTTTAGGTGTTCTTGCCAAGCGTTCTCGTTATCGGCGAGCAAATATATATCGTTATAGCTTAAACAAAATAACGGTCCTGCAAGCACACCACGAAGCAATGACTCGTCATATTGACCATGTAATGCCGTTAAAAAATTAAGTAAATGATGACTTAACTCTTGGCTAAATACGCTGTCTCGCGATAAGTAAACACTAGCAATTTTAGCCTCGCTCAGTGCCTTTTTCATTATTTGCGCTTCAACGCGATCTCGTACCAAAATACAGATGTCTGCCGCACTGATTGGTGTGTTGCCAATGCACGCTTTGCCTTGCTTAGCGTGTTCAAGTAGGGTCACTATTTTATTGGCAAAATAGGTGGCTAAGTGTGCTTGGCCGACCCCTTTGCTGGTGGGCTTATTTTTTTCATCTGCGGCTTCATCTACAAACACGTTAAATTCAAAGGCAGTGGCTGGTTTACCATCAATTAAAAAAGAGTCTTCCGCTTTTTTACCTTTAGCGTTTACTTTATTAAACGGTATGGCGTCGTTATAAATAAAGCTGTTGTCGTGTTTACTAAAAAGGCTATTTACGCTGTTTACTATATCGCTGCTTGAGCGAAAGTTAGTGCCCAATGTAAATTGTTGTGGCTCGTCTACCGCCTCTTTTGCACCTATATAGGTGAATATATCTGCGCCCCTAAAACCATAAATAGCTTGTTTAGGGTCGCCTATCATGGCGAGTGTGGTATTGGCTTGGCCATAAATTTTACTAAAAATACCATACTGAATCGGATCGGTATCTTGAAACTCATCTATCATTGCAACCGGAAACAACTGCGCAATTTTTTGCGCAAGTACATCACCTTGTTCATTATTAAGCGCAGTGTATAAATTAGTGAGCAAGTCGTCAGGCGTTATTACACTTTGCTCTTGCTTGCGCTTAACAATGGCAGCTTTTACCCAGCGTGCGGCTTCTTGTACTAAAGCTATTTTTAAACCTTGGTTCATCGTGTTGTTAAGCGCTGATAATTTATCAAACTGACTCAATAGAGGATGCGTGAACAAGGGCTGATTTTTTTTGTAATTACCCGCATCACTTAAGTTTTCATTACTCCAAATTTCAAACGAATACTTATTGGTGCCAAATTCAAAAAACACCTCATCGTTTGCACAAAATGCATCAAGCGCTGCAAGGCTTGCTTTGCGAGCTGGCGTTTTAGCGCCACTTAAGCCTGAGCTTTTAATGGCATCGGTAAATGCACATTCTTGGCAATCTTTTTTAAACTGTGGAATGAGGGCGAGGTATTCATCACGAGCTTGCCATACATCCTCTAGCTTAATTTGCGGTGTAACGGTCGCATTGGCTTTATTTAAAATACTTGCCACCTGCGAAAATAAAGACTCTGGTGCTGCAAATACCTCTAATATGGCGTTAGTTTTATCTTTGCTAAGTGGGTATACAAATGCGCGCCAAAAATCTTTAATCGTTTCGAGCAGTATGTCGCGCTCATCTAAAATAAATTCTAAATTAAATGCAACACCTGACTCAAAAGCATGTTGTTTTAACATTCGCTGACAAAAGCCATGAATGGTAAATATGGCCGCTTCGTCCATCGATTTAGCCGCTGCATCGAGTAAGTCAAACGCACGGTGTTTGTCATCTACTGCGGCTATTACGCCTTCTATTAACTCATCGTTTGGGTCTTGGCCAAGTAATGCATCGCGCGCAGCAATAATTCGGCTACGCACGCGATCTTTAATTTCTTGAGTGGCGGCGTCGGTAAATGTCACCACCAAAATTTGTTCCACGCTCAGAGGAAGATTGAGCTCACCCGGTATTTGCATACCAAGTAAATAGCGTAAATATAACCCGGTAATGGTATACGTTTTACCCGTGCCGGCACTGGCTTCTATTAAACTTTGCCCTTTAAGTGGCATAGTGAGTGAATTAAGCGCTTGCATGGTCGCTCTCCTTAGCATGCTCAAATAACGGCGCGAGTAGTTTTTCGCTCCAGCTAATAAATTCGTCTTGGCAGTCGTTAAGCGATTGCACCGTTAAGCGAATGTAGGGGTTTTCACCTTCACCTCGGCCTATGTATTGCGGGCTAAATTTGTTCATAGCTTTTGCCATGTCGCCGCCACTTTTTATGTATTCGTAACCACTTACTGGATAAAATGCCACGGGCTCTTTTCGCAAAGCTTTGTATAATTCAAACCAATCAGCCAAAATTAAATCAGCATCGGCTTTGCTCATTGGCGCAAAACTAATTTGTTTATCAAGCCCCAGTAATAATGTTTCCAGCTCATACCCCAAACTTTGTGCCACAAGGTGATAGATAAAGCCTTTAATCATGTCTTTGGCTTTAATACTCGCGCTACGATAAAACACCTGCTTGTGCATAAAAATATGGTTAAGCCAGCCTTGAATTTGTGTACCCTCAATATTAAACGACACCTCAACAGGTTCACTTTTACCCGCTTTTATTTGCTCTTTTACTTGCCCGGCAAGTGCGTCAATGCGATGTTCCATACTTTGTAAAATTAAGCTGCCCACATTTGCTTGCGGTAAAGCCCCACGCTGTAAAATTTGTTCAGTACTAATTGGGGTATTACTTATGTTGGCTTCTAAAATTTCATCTAAGTAAAAGTATCGGCTTAATGCATCTAGGCTAAATGGTTCTTCATCTTTTGCCACTTCGTTAAATTGCGGCAAGCGTAAACCCAAGGTTTGACTGTAAAAGCTCTCTTGTGCGTTGCAAATACTGCGTATAAACACATCAAGATCTAGCTGCTCAGGGGCGGTTACATCAAGTGCGGTAACGGGTTCTGGTAAAACAGGCTCATTTGGCAGCCAAATTGGGTTATAACTATGATTGCTGAGCAGTTTATTTTTACTTTCGTCAGCTTGGTAGTAGTGACTGTTAAACGGCTGCAAGTGTTGCTGGCTAATTAAACATGCAGGCAAGGTTTTAGTTGAATCATCACTTAGCGTAAAGCTACGCCCTATGTATTCTAATAATTCGCTCACCAAGGTTGATGGCATTCGGGGTTGGTTATCAAAGCACGAGCGACCAATATAGCTCATATAAAGATTATCGCGGGCACTGAGTAGCGCTTCTAAAAACAGGTAGCGGTCATCTAATTTTCGTGATCGGTCACCTTTTTGCTTTTTTGAATGCGGCACTAAATCAAAACCAATAGGTTGCACGTTACGTGGGTAATCAGCGTCGTTTAAACCTAGCATACACACCACTTTAAACGGCACAGCGCGCATAGGCATTAGGGTACAAAAGTTGACTTGCCCGACCAAAAATCGCTGGCCTACGCCTTTTTCTTGTATACCTTGTTTTATTAAATAGCTAACTATACGCTGCGACACCGCTTGATTGTAGTCGCCGTTATCGTGATGCTTTTGAATATCTTCAAGCACTTTTTGCAGTACGAGTAAATCCCAACTATCGTCGCTTTCACTTTCATATACAGCACCTAGCAGCTCGCTTAAAATGTGCGCTTTATTAGTAAGGGTATCGTCAGGGGTAAGCTTGGCTTTAAAGTTTTGTAGTACATCAATAAAATCGACCAGTTTATTGAGCGTATCAAGTGCCATTCCCTCTACTTCATCGGCGCTGTATATACCATTAAATGGGCACTGTTCGTCTCGCATGGCAATACCCAGTAATAAACGGTTTAAACCATGCTGCCACGTATTTAGCTCAATGGCGGGTAAATCAAAACTGTGTTTGTGTTCGCCGTTTATGCCCCATTTAACACCTACGCGCTCAAGCCAATATTGTATTTGCTCGTACTCATGGGCTTCTAAACCAAACTTTTCGGCTATTTGGGTGACTTGCAGTAAATCTAAAATATCCGATACGCCAAAGCGCGAGAACGGTAAGTTAGCTAAGCTTGCAAATGAGCTTAGCACGGGTTTTTCTTGTTCTATTGCTAAATCCGCTAATGCGAAGGGAATGTATCGGCTGCCCTGTGCGCCACCAAATACCGCCTCGATATAAGGACTGTATGTGCCTACATCAGGCATCATTACAATAATGTCTTTGGGAGTAAGCGCCGGGTCTTGGTTAAATAAATTAAGTAGATAGTCGTGTAATCGCTCAACTTCTCGAAGCGGTGTGTGGCAATCGCTAAGGGTAATACTGGTATCGTTCGCACTTACTGGTAATTTACCTTCATCGTTTATAAACCACTCTTTGTTATCGGTAAGCGATTCCCCTTTAAACGCAAGTTGATAAATTTCGCTTTGCACTTGCCCAAGCAATGTATTATCAAACGCATCGATAAAACCATCAATCCAGCGGGCATCTAGTTGTACTAATTGCTCAAAGTAATCGCGACCTAATTTCCCCCACGACGATAAAAGTGGGTTACCTATAAAGTAATAGTCTTCATCGGGGTTAGTTTGCTTTTTTTGCTGAGCTTCTATAAGCGGCATTTTGGCATATTTAGCATTTATTTTTGCCGCTGTTTTTTCGTCAATTATGTCGCCCCAGTAATGTTCACTCGGGTTAAAAAAGAATAAAAACACCTCTGTTTTTTTGCTCAATGCTTCAAACACATCAAGCTGAGAATTAGCAATGGCCGATATACCAAATAAACTAATGCGCTTAGGCAATAAGCTGTTGTCCATATCGTCAAGTGCACCGAGTAGCTGCCCTTGCATGTTAGCGCGATGAAATTGGCTTTGGCCTAGCTCTTTGCTTAATTTTACAATTCGGCGCCATAAATCAGGTTGCCATGAGGCAATGGTTACATCTACATCATCAAGTTCATCACGGCCACTATCCCACGTGGCTATCCAGTGTGGGCGGTACATTAAGTATTGGTCGTACACATCGGCTATTTTTTCGCATAGAGCAAAGGTTTTTTGGCCATCAATATCGCCCTCTAAATAGGTTTTTAGAGGTAAATACAACGGCTCGTCAATACAAGTAGGCAAAATTGAAAACAATTTCCAAGCAAGGTTTGGCTTATTAAAAGCCGACTCTTTAGGCACATTAGGCAGTAGTTGCTGGTAAAGTTGCCAAATAAAACTCGATGGCAATGGGAAATCAACCTGCGCTGCTATCCCTAAATGTTCGCTCAAGCCAATTTTTAACCACTGCGACATACCCGGCGATTGCACCAGCACCACTTCTTTGTCGAACGGGCTTTGCAATGGGCTTACTTTTAACAGTTGATGAAACTGTGCTTGCAGGGCTTCCATACGGTTTGATTGAATAATATTGAGCATACGACACGGTCCTTACTTGAAGTAAAACCAGTGTAAGATATTTTCAATTATAGGGGTAGCAATAAGGGAGAAATGGCGTCAATAAAACAGCAAGTTAGCGTGTAGTTAAACAAAAAATAAACGCACAGAACTTACTTTAATCACTTTTTAATCACTGTGCGTTTGTTATTTTATAGCGCTGTTATTTATAAGGGCTAATACTTGAGAGGCCAAAGTTACTTTGCATAATGACTTTGCCGTCTATGCCTTTAAGTTTTAGTGAAATAGCCGGGTCGGCTTGCTCCCAGTCTATGCTTAAATCGCCATAGTTTACGTTATGGGTGAAGTCGCCTACACGGTGTTTATTTGGGCTAACGTCTTTCCATTTTTCAGTTAAGCCTGAGCTGGTCATTTCAATAAGCGGGTAATCTAGGTTTTGATCGTATTTAGATATTTCGCCCCAATGCGTGTCGCCACTAATGATCACCACCCCATTGACCTTATGTTTTTTTATTAGCGCAAATAACCTATTGCGATCCTCTGGAAAATTAGCCCATGATTCCCAGCCAGTAAAGTCAGGCAATAATTGAAGGCTTGATGCAATAAGCTTAATTGCGGCTGGCTTTTTAAGCTCAGTCTCGAGCCATTGCCACTGTGCCTCACCTAGCATAGATGCCCCTTTAACCTCTGTTGGGCTATAAGGGCCTTGGTTATTTAATTTACGCTTGGTGTAATACTCAAGCTCGCTTACGTGATTAAGTGTGTCACGGTTCCAGCGTAAATCAGGCATGATCACCTGTACGGTTTGATCGCCTTCCCCATACGTATACGAGGTGTAAATACCGTCTGAACGTGTTCTGCGCTCAGAGCTGGCGGGCTCTTCCCAAAAGTCGAGCATAATTTGGCGCGATTGCTCTTTATGCGGGTATTCTTTTCCGGCATCGTTTTGACCAAAGTCGTGATCGTCCCACATTGCAATGATGGGTGTATTTTCTTTTAGGGTTTTAAAGCCGGATTTTGCGCCTAATTTTTGATATTTATTGGCAAGTACTGACATATCGTTGGTGTCGCCGTAAATATTGTCGCCTAAAAATATAAATAAATCGCCCTGCTCTTTGTTTATAGTGTCGAATATTGGAATGTCTTTGTCTTGATGCCCGCACGAGCCAAACAATATTTTTGATGGCGCAGCCATCGTACTTGAGCTTATAACTAACGCAAGTGTTGAATATAAAACAGGTTTTAATCGCATTTTCATTTTAAGATCTCTTTAATAGCGGGTGCCATATTCGGGTTTATTTTGTAAGGTTGTAGCCCAAGTGCCTCAAGCACCGTAGCAGCTATTTGCGCCTGTTTAACATTGTTAATTTTTATTAAGCCATTTCCTTTAATTGCAGGGCCAATAGCGCCAAGCCAAATATGCTCTGAACCAATAATCCCTTCTGGAAATGCTTTATTACCCTGCGCTGATTTAGCTAATGCCTGTTTAGAACTATGATGTTGCCAATCGTTTGCATTACTACCGCGGCCGTGATCGGTTGTGATAATAAGCGTCGTTTTATTTTTATAACCTGGGGTACTTTGAATGGTTTGCCATAAGTCTTTTAAAAATGCATCGCTTTGTTTGGCTGATTTTAAGTAGGCGTCGTAGTGACCATCGTGGGCAAAATCATCTGTTTCACCTAAGCTTATTACCAGCAACTTGGGTTGTTTGGCCAACATGTAGGCTTTAGCAAAGCGGTAGGTAAAACTGTCTAATCGTACATTGACCCACGGGCTGGGGATCTCTTTTTGCAGTGCATTTAAAAGTGGGGCGTTATTAAATAAATTGTTTTCAATCGGCATAAAGCCTGCGTTTACATAAACGTTACTGCGCTGGGTATTTACAATGTATGGAAACACATCCCAACTACCAAACAACGCGGTGCTGTTTTTAAATTCAGGGTGTGTGTTTAAACGCTCTAAAATGGTTTTATTAGGGTTATAAACTTTATCGTTGCTGTTTATGTTTACATCTACTTCGCCGCTTAAAATTTCGTTATAACCGGGGTACGAAAAATACCACGGATTGCTTACCGACATTGTAGAACCCTTTTTTCTATCGCCAATAATAACACCGTCTTTTGCAATCGTCTGCGTTAAAAAAGGCATTAATAATTGCTGACGTTTTTGAGGGTTTTCATCCCAAAATTCATCGTGTAGTTGGCTCGGCTGCTTAACAAAGTCTTTATTGCTAATAAGGTTTTTATCAGCACCACTAAATACCTCTTGCCAACGCACGCCATCAAGGGTCACAAGAACAACGTTTGTGTCACTCGCGCACACAGCGTTAGCAAGTAAAATAAAGCTCGCTGCAATTACTTTCAATATTGTTTGCATGGTTTTCTCACCTTGCGTTTAATAAAAAGCCCATCAATGTGATGGGCTAATATTAACGTTATTGATTATTTAAAATGTTGCGGTAAAGGTAACCGCCGCCGTGCGTGGTGCACCAATAAAGTAAGTAGTGCCGTTGCCTGTACCGCCAGCTAAATAGCTTTCGTCGGTCACGTTATAAACAACAAAAGCAATATCAATGGCTTTAAATGGACCCGCATTAACATCGGCTGCGTAACCTGCATTTAAATCAAGCACGGTGTAGCTATCTACGTCGCCACGCTCACCTGTGTACTTAGCCGACAAACCAAAGCGGAAATCACCACTGTAGTAATCGGTTGAAAGCACAAATAAGTCATCTACAGAGTCAATAACCTTTTCACCGGCTTCAAAACCAGGTGCATCCCCTTTGTATTCAGAATTATTATTTGTATACGAGCTATAAAAACTCCAATCAGGGTTTAACATGTAACTTGCTGAAAGCTCTAACCCTTGTGATTCAATACCGCCTACATTTAAGTAAGAGCCATTTGTACCAATGGTGTAGTCAATACCGCCTGTGTCACTGCCCGGTGCTATAAAGGTAATGCGGTTATCAAACTCTATTGAATAGGCTGTAGCGGTCAGTTTAAGTGCGTCGTTTTGGTAACGAACGCCTAAGTCAATATTTTCAGCCGTTTCGGGTTCAATCGCTGATAAATCGGAGCTGTCGCGCTCAAGTACACCATCTTTTATGGCTGCAAAATTTTCGCTGTAACTGGCAAATAACTCGGTTGAGTTATTTAATTGATACACAACACCGCCACTAAATAGCACGTCAGAGTCGCTATTAACTTTAGCGGTTGTGGCATTTTGGTAATGGTCAAACTTTTCAATATCAACAAGGTATTTTTTTACACCCACGTTGAGTGTTAAATCGCCAAATACCATTGAATCTTGTGCGTACCATTTTAGCGTATCTGCCTCAAACGTATTTTTGTATTGAGTCCAGTATGGCGTGCTATCAAAATGGTGGTAAATGCTAGCATTAATCACTTTGTGCCAATCACGCGACTCGTCGCGGTCACTTTGCTCATACCAAAAGCCAGCTTCTATGTCGTGCATACCAAATGTAGCTTGGTAATTGGCTGTTACACCTAGGCGGTCTTTTTTGTAATGGGTATGACGATACGACATAACCGGTGTTGCACCAGTATCGTAACACGCCGGGTTTAGGCCAGGTCCCGACTCCCACGGCCAACTTAAACTAGCGGTACAGCCTTCGTTAGGCGCAAGTGGATTGCCATCGCTATCTACAAAACCATACGAGCCCGCGTTAGTGCCGCCCTCAGTTGTTGGATCACCGTTTTCATCTACTGGGGTTGTTAAATAAGGTGGGATCCAATCACCACGCCCTGAGTTTTTATGATAATAAGGGCTAACAGTAAGTAAAGATGTTGGCGAAAGAGCGTATTCAAACTTTACATACGCTAGCGTATTTTCGCGAAGTGTGCCCCAACCTTCTGCAAACATTTGGTCAAAATGCGGAACGCCCGTCCAATTCCACGTCAGTTGATCCCAGTCAGGCGTTTGCTCAAATTGGGCCAAACTTACACTGTTGTAATTTGTTTCGCTAACGTCATCGTATGATAAGCGCCCAGTAATGGTTAAATCACTTAACGTGGTAACAAATTTAGCTTCGGCGTGTTGGTTGTCTTTGCCACCATTACTACCCGAGCCAATCCAACGGCTGGTATCGGTTTGTGAGTAACTAACGTAAGCTTGGGTGTTATTAAACAGCGTACCCGTTTCGTGTTTTAAATAGTATCGTGTTGCATCGTGACTACCTGATGTGTACGCAAAAGTAGTGCTTTTTTCAAGGCTTGGCGCTTTACTTACAAAGTTAAATGTACCGCCTAGCGCTTCAAGTGATGCCGACTTAATATCAGAGGTGCCTTGACCGACCTCAACGGTTGCAAGGTTTTCAGAGTCTAGGTAGCGATTTGCTTTTGCACCGCCGCCATAATTAGAGCCGCCATTTGGAATACCATCGACTGTCATACCTAACTGTTGCTGGTTTGAGTCAATACTAAAACCACGCATGGTAATGGTGGTAGACCAATCGTCACCGCCAAATGCATCACCTTCGTTTATGCTAATGCCTGGCAAATTATCAATAACCGACAAAACACTTGAAACCGTGCTTTGCTGCTCTATCATGGCAGGTTCAATCACATTATTAGCGTAACTGGTTGGCTTTGCCACAACAGTAACTTCTTCAATAGTGGTGTCGTCGTTAGCATAAGCAGATGTTGATACCGCCATGGCAATGGCCATGCTCAAAATCGATTTACTCTTTAAAGCGTACATTGTTGTCCCGTTTGATTTTACTAATGGTTTATTATGAAAACGGGCACAGTATGATTTTAAAATATGACAATAACGCTTTGTTTTATTGACATAAAGGTTAAACAAATATGAGAGAACGATGGCGAAAATATGTAAAAAAAAAGACACTTAATAAAGCTATTAAGTGTCTTTTTCATTTAATTACTACAAATTACTTAAGCTCAGCCAGCATCTCGTCGCTGTAAGGCACTAACTCTTCGCCGTTAGTTACTTTGCTAATATAATCTGGGTTTGCAATTAGTGGGCGTCCAATAGCAATCAAATCAAACTTACCTTCATTAATTGCGTCTTTGGCTGACTCAAAGCTGTAGCTACCCACGCCTACCAGTGTTCCTTTGTATCCCGCACGTAAAAACGCTGAAGTTGTTTTGCCTTCAAGCGATTCGAATGTTGTGCTGTCATCAAAAATACCACCGTGCAAGTAAGCAAGTTCTCTTTTTTCGAGTTCAGGTAATAGGTAATCAAAAACCGCTTTGTCACGGTTATCTTCGCTCATATTAAAGTAAGCGCCAGGTGTTACACGCAATGCTGTACGCTCGTTACCTACTGCGGCAATAACTGCATCGGTGACTTCAAGGGCAAACCTAGCCATGTTTTGCGGTGTTTGGCCATACTCATCTTCACGTACATTGGCTTCGTAATGTAAAAATTGATCAATCAGATAGCCGTTTGCCCCATGAATTTCTACACCATCGAACCCAGCTTCTATTGCATTTTCGGCGGCTTTCGCAAAATCTGCTATCAACGATTTAATATCGTCAGTTGTCGCGGCTTTTGGCGTGATGTAAGTAAGCTCACGCATACGGGGTACCGAACCCTCTACACCTATTGCTGAAGGGGCAAGTACTTCACCATCAAAAAAGTGTGGATGTGCAACACGGCCAACATGCCACAGTTGAGCAAACATTTTACCGCCATTTGCATGAACAGCGTCAGTCACTTTTTTCCAACCTTGAATTTGCTCGCGTGTAAACAAGCCTGGCGTTGTTGGGTAGCCTTGCCCATCTGGGCGAATAATTGTTGCCTCGCTAATAATTAATCCTGTGTCTGCGCGGCGTGCATAATACTCAACCATATCTTGCGTTGGCACTAAATTTTCGTCAGCCATACAACGTGTAAGCGGTGCCATTAAAACACGATTTTTAAGTTCAATCGTGTCGTTTAATCGATATGGTGTAAGTAAATCTGTGTTCATTTTATAAATCCTTGATTAAGTGTATGCATACTAAGTGTGGCCTTTTTGGCAACATTCAAGATCAATTTTGAATGTTTGCTCAAAATATACTGACTAACCTCTAAAACGGATCTACATAACAAAAATAATTGTGAAGTTTTCAACACTGTGTCACATAACTCGATATACTTGTAGCCTATAAATATAAATTGACAGCAACAAAGTGAGCCCATCATGACAAGCGAAAATGCAACCGACAAGCACGACGTAATTTTAGGCCTAGGCGCCAAAAAGCGTCTCGCGTTTATGTTTGAAACCGTTCAGCAATACAAGCAAGTATGGATTTTAAATGACGACGACGGCTGTGTAATGCTTACCAATGAAGATGACGACTGTGTACCTGTGTGGCCAACGCGGGAATTTGCCCAAGCATGGGCAACCGGTGAGTGGGAAGGCTGTACACCTAAAGCAATTCCGACCGCTGATTGGTTTAGCCGCTGGACACCGGGCCTTGAAGAAGACGACCTACTTATTGCAGTATTCCCAACCGAGGAAGACGACGGCACCATTTTATTTCCTGATGAATTTGAAAAACAGCTAAAAGCACCAAAGAAAAAATACTAAATAACATCCTTGTTAGGTGTATAAACGCGGTTTTGAAATAGCCGCGTTTTTTATATCTGCTTTCTAAAATTTAAATAAGCCTGAGTGATTGCCTTAGCATCTTCAACTTGAGGGTAATGCCCCAGATCAGCAAACCCTTGTACCCGCGCATTAGGTACTCTCTTTTTATAGTGCTCAAGCATGTGTTTACCTGAAATTGGGTCTTGCTCACCTGCAATAAATGTAACCGGTATATCGCTATTAATAATGGCCCCAACCCAGCGCTGCTCGTTTTGTTTTCGCTGTGTAATGTAATTAATAAGTTTGGGCATAACACGCAAACCATTATTATGATTTAATAGCGCCCAAAACGTATCAATTACCAAAGGAGCTGGTGGCGTGTTTTTTCCAAATATAGTCGTTAAGTTTTTAGCAAATTTTTGTTTGCTCATTAGCTTAGGGACTATCCAACCAAGTTTTGAAAGAAGTAGCTTTTGAATAAATAACGGTTTATGTACGTGTGGAAATAGCCCACCATTTAAAAAGCACACACTGTGTATACGTATTTCACTTTTAGTAGCAACTTGCCTTGCTAATAGCTCTTGCGCTACGGTATCACCATAATCGTGGGCGAGTATGTGTACATCGGTAATATTTAAACACTTTAAAAATTGCGTGTATAAATCAGCCTGCTCCGTAATTTTATAAGTCGCGTTTATTGGTTTATCCGAAAGCCCAAAACCCAGCATATCAAGTGTTACTAAAAAGTAGTGTTTAGTAAGTTCATCCCACATACCTTCCCAGTCCCAGCTAGCACTTGGAAACCCATGAATTAAAAGCAGCACGGGTTTATTTGCAATCCCTGCTATTTTAGTAAAAATTTGCTGGCCGTTGATATTTAAAAACTGACCGCTTGATTGCCATTGTGTGAGTGTATACATGTTGTTAGCCCTAATAGGTGGTTTTAAATGTTTTAACACAATTACAGATAAAGTCCGAAAAGTAGTCTAAAAACAATACAACCTATAAATTTAATGCTTTATCATTAAAAAACGTCAGCTTACTTATATTTACTGCCACTAAAAAACTCAATTACACTGCTGAACAACTTACTATTTAACAAGGCGTTTAGTTTGTTTTTAACTTGTAACTTAACTATTAAATGCTATATTGAAATGTATAACGAGGTAGCATAACTTCAACTAATATCATGCAAAAGGATTAATAAATGGCTTTGCAAAGTAGAGCTAATAAAGGAGTGATACTGGGTACTTCGCTTCAGGTTTTAATCCTCACTATAGGTGTTGTTTTCACCTACTTCCAACAAATACAACATCAACAAACATTAGACACAAAAGTACTAGCGGCTTTAAACAACGAGCTAACAAACTTATCTGTGGGCATAAACAACAGAATGGAGCTATATCAGTACGGGCTATTTAGCCTGAAGGGTTTTATACAAGGTATTGGTATTGAAAACTTAAACTACAACACAATCAAACGTTACTCAAACGCAAGAGATTACGCACAAGAATTTCCGGGAGCTAACGGCGTTGGGTACATAAAAAAAGTAACCCAGAGCGAACTACCCGCTTTTATAACTAAAGCAAAAAACGAACGCCCCGATACCCTATTTAACTTTAAAACATTGTCTGAAAACAAAAGTGATCATTTTGTAATCCAATATATTTTTCCTGAAAGTAACAATAAACAAGCAATAGGATTAGATATTGGCTCAGAAACTATTCGTAAACGTGCAGCATTAAACGCAGTTTTTGCAAATGCTGCTCAATTATCTGCACCTATTACGTTAGTACAAGCAGATAAAAAAGCTCATCATGGTTTTTTGATTCTATTACCTATTTATAATAGTAAGATCACGTCTGCATCTAAAGATGAACGGCTAGAAGCGCTCCATGGCTGGGCATATTCCCCTTTGCTCATAGATAATATTTTAAACTCATTATTTGATATTAATGAAAACTACTTAGCCATTAGCGATCTAAACGATGCAACTAATGTGGCCTTTTTTACATACGGCGATAAAACAAGTAACACTGAGTTTAAAGTATCCACTGTTACTAATGTGATCGGCCGTCAGTGGCAAATAACTTTACATGGCTCTCATGCGTTTATAGAAAACCTGCATTTGCCTTATCAATATCAAGCACTCGTAAATGGTATTTTTTTGACGCTAATTGCTATGTTAATTGTGCTTGCAATCCAGTTACAATTTTTTAGAAAAGCCCAAAAAGAAAATTTAAGACGTGAAGCCGAGCAGGCACATAAAAATATTCTTGAACAAGCCAATTTGAAACTAGAGACTGATGTAAAGCTACGAACCCAGCAAATAGCCGATATTAGTATGTTGCAGCGCAGCATTTTAGACAGCGCTAGCTACACCATTATAGCTACCGACATAAACGGTTTAATTACCGAGTTTAACCCCGCTGCAGAGAAATTGCTGGGCTACAAAGCAAATGATGTCGTAGGCAAAAAAACCTGTAGCATATTTCATTTAGAAACAGAGCTGATAAGCAAAGCAAAACAACTTAGTTATGAGCTAAATAAAATAGTTAGCCCAGGGTTTGAAACATTGATTGTAAAGGCAACCCCCGCAGAACCCGATGTTAACCAATGGACCTTTGTAGACTCTAAAGGTAGGCATATTCAAGTCAGCTTAAGTGTTACATCACTGCTTAATAACAGGGCTCAAGTTGTTGGTTTTTTAGGTATAGCGTTTGATTTAACGCAGCAAATAAAACACGAACAAGCACTTGCCCGCGCAAAAGAACTCGCAGAGCAAAGCGCTAAAACTAAATCGGAGTTTTTGGCGAATATGAGCCATGAAATACGAACTCCCATGAACGGTATTTTAGGCACTCTGCAGCTGCTGCAAGAGCAATCAATGAATGAAAAATCAACAGAGTTTTTAAAAAAAGCACTCTACTCTACCCGCTCACTAACCACCATTATTAACGATATATTGGATTTTTCAAAAATCGAAGCTGGTAAACTCACTCTTGAGAACAAAAGCTTTGAATTAGATGAATTAATACATCATTTAGAATCTGATTTGTTAGTACCCGCTCAAGAAAAAAATATTTATTTGCAATTTAAATCAACGATCGAACATAAGTACTGGTGTGGTGATGCTGTTAGAATAAGGCAGGTTTTTTTAAATTTAATATATAACGCAATTAAGTTTACGCATAAAGGAGGCGTCACCGTTGAGTTTAAACTTACTGAGAATGAGCAAGTTTGCGTTATTGTTTCAGACACAGGTATTGGCATACCGCAAAATGTAGTGAACAGGTTATTTGAGCGCTTTGAACAAGCCGAGTCTTCAACAACGCGTGAATATGGTGGAACCGGGCTTGGGTTGCCAATCACTAAGTCACTCATTAACCTTATGGGCGGCGACATTAAAGTAACCAGCAAAGAAGGGATTGGTAGCCAGTTTTATGTTTATTTACCATTAGAGAAAGCGCAAAAAGCGTTGGAAAATGAAACCCTAAATGATTTAGCGCTTCCCGATCTAACCAATAAAGTTATTTTAGTTGCTGAAGACAATAAAATTAATCAATTAGTTGTAAGCGCCATGCTTGAGCCTGCCGGCGCGCACATTGTCATTGCTAATAATGGCCAAGAAGCCGTAGAGCTTTATAAAGAACGATTGCCTAGTATAATTTTAATGGATATTCAGATGCCTAAAATGGATGGCTTTGAAGCATGTAAAATTATTAAAAAAATAGATGAATCACAAATTATAATTGCACTGACTGCTAATGTGCTTTCTGAACAAAAACGCTTATACGAAGCGCTTTTTGACGGATATGTATCTAAGCCTATTGAAAAACAAAAATTAATAAACGCATTGCATATTAAAAATAGCCGATGAAACACTGTTATATTGGCAATATATAAACGACAGTTATAAACAGTAAGCTTTATGAGGGGTAACATGCTACGGTTTTTATATGTTTATTTGTGCTTGTTAGCATACTTACCTTTTCACGCTAATGCACAAATGCTTAATTTACAACAAAGCACTGAAGTGAACTCGCCTATATGGCGACAGGTTAACTTAAATACGCCTAAAACCGGTGAGCAAGTAATTAATGCTTATCTTGGCACCCAAAATTCGCTTGTTTCTTTATCGGAAAAGCGAGGGCCCGCAATTGCAAAAATACCACTTTCAAAGAATACGTCTACTCGTTGGTTTATTTTGCCCAACGCAAATTACCTCGATGAAGGATATGCTTATTGGCAGGATTCAGAGGGAATTCGTTTAATTTCAGACTTTTCACAAGGTAATTTATCTCAGTCAGCAATCATAATGCATGGCCAAGCGTTTCAACTAAACCTAAAAGCAAACTCCCAAGGCGTACTATGGCTTTATTTAAATGCCAACCATTATGCTAAACCAGTAAGCGTAGCAATTATTGATGAGCCAACCTTTATTTATCAACAATTCTTTGTAAATTCACTGAGCATAATGTCCATCACCATTATGCTTACCCTCGCCTGCATGGCACTCATTCTTTATTTAAAAACAGGTCAAAATGTTGCGTTATATTGCGCAGGTTATATTGGCTTGCACGGTATTGGTTGGGCGTTTGCCGCCGGCGTTTTTGGCGTGTTTTATAGCTTTAAAAGCATAAACTCGCACTATCTTGGTATGTATATTTTTTCGTTTGCAATATCTTCAGCCAGCGCATTTGCTTATTACTTATTTAATTTTCACTCGGTTGAAAAAACACGAATAAGCCAATTTTTAAAGTATTTTTCGTATGCCGCGTTTGTTAGTGGCTTTATAAACCTTGTGTTACCTTTTCATTGGGTATTTTATTTAGCACACACCTTAGCAGCAATATGGGTGGTGCTAACGCTAGTACTTGGCTTTAAAATGTTGAGCCTAAACGATTTTAGAGCAAAGTATTTTTTAACCGGTAATATTATTTATAGCCTTTCTCTTGTCGTGTTTATTTTAGCTCACCTTAACTTAATCGTAACCGCCTCGGCTGAGTTATGGGTTTTAATTGCACTCGCGATAGATTGTATTTGTATATTACTTTCACTTTCTGAATGGTTAAAAATAAAGCAAAACGATTATATTGATGCCCTCGAACAATCCCGCATTGACCCGCTCACAAAAGTAGGTAACCGATTATTACTACAAGAAAAGCTAAATACTATTGGCACGTTTTATTTAATTGTATTTATTGATTGTGATGGTATGAAATCAATAAATGACCAATTAGGTCATGCCAGTGGCGATGAGTTACTTATTAACGTTACTAAGTTAATTAAAAAAGGATTGGCTAACTTAGGGGATGTTTATAGAACCGGTGGGGATGAATTTATCTGTTTATGTAATGCCGACTCTTTAGAAAACCTTGCTGTAATCGAAAGCAACACGGCTAAGGCACTCAATAAAGTACATATTCAGCTACAGCAAAAGTGGCCAGAATCAGGATTAAGTTTTGGTATTGCCAGCAGTAATGAATGCACTGATTACAAAGCGTGCTTTACCTTAGCTGATGAACGAATGTATGCAGTAAAATATGCCCGAAAAAATAGCACATCGAATAGCCAACAAGCCACACAGCAAACTTAGTGCACAAAAAAGGACGCCATAAGGCGTCCTAATATAGAATGATGGTGGAGGAAGAGGGATTCGAACCCTCGTTAGGGGTTAACCTAAACACACTTTCCAGGCGTGCGCCTTCAGCCACTCAGCCATTCCTCCACAGTGTTGCATTGCAACAGCGCGTTATAGTATGAAATAGGTTACTCAGGTGCAAGGCATTTTTAGTATCTGGCTTTTAACTGCTCACTAATCATACCAATTACATCAACACGTTGAGTTTCAATGACTATAACTCTTTTAGGCACAAAAAAGGGGACTGAACTTCAGTAACCTTTTTATTAATAGTGCGTTTTATTATTTTGCCATGTTAGCTGTAAAATCTAGCATGCGATTAAGTGACTTAAGTGCCCCTTCACGCAAATCCATATCTACAAATACTTCTTTACCTTGAGGGTCTATTAAAGCCTCCTCAATCGCTTTTAAGCCATTCATTGCCATCCACGGGCAATGTGCACAACTTTTACATGAAGCGCCTTCACCAGCCGTAGGAGCTGCAAAAAACTCTTTCTCTGGGCAGAGTTGCTGCATTTTATAAAAAATACCTCGGTCAGTCGCTACAATAAACTTTTTATTAGGCATTGTTTGCGCCGCTTTTATAAGCTGGCTTGTAGAGCCAACCGCATCAGCAAGTGCAACTATTTCAGCAGGTGATTCGGGGTGAACTAACACGCCAGCATCTGGGTGCAGCGTTTTCATGTCTTTAAGTGCTTTTGTTTTAAACTCATCGTGAACAATACATGCGCCATTCCACATGATCATGTCTGCGCCAGTATTTTTTTGAATGTAGCTGCCTAGGTGCTTATCTGGGCCCCAAATAATCTTTTCACCTTGCTCGTCTAAGTGCTCAACAATCTCAAGGGCACAAGACGACGTAACAATCCAATCAGCACGTGCTTTAACCGCCGTTGATGTATTTGCATAAACTACAACTTTTCTGTCTGGATGCTGATCACAAAATGCTGAGAACTCATCAATTGGACAACCAATGTCTAACGAGCAGGTTGCTTCAAGTGTTGGCATAACAACTGTTTTATTGGGGGTTAATATTTTTGCTGTTTCACCCATAAAACGTACGCCTGCAACAATGATCATGTCAGCGTCATGTCGCGCACCAAAACGCGCCATTTCTAAAGAATCGGCAACACAGCCACCTGTTTCTTCAGCCAGTGCTTGAATTTCAGGATCTGTATAATAATGCGCTACGAGTACCGCGTTTTTATCTTTAAGTAATTGCTTAATACGTGCTTTATATTCGCTCTGCTCATCTTTCGTTAACGGTGATGGCTTTGGAGGGAAAATATAGCCTTCAGGCATAATAGTTTGCGCTAAACTCATGTTCTCGACCACTTATGTACAGTGTATAAATTACGGCGAATTATACGAGAATAAAAGCATAAATAACAGCAAACTGGTTAAGCTGTTTATAAAAAAGAGAGTGGAATTTTAAAAAGGAATATAACAAATGGTGGGTCATGATGGATTCGAACCATCGACCAATTGATTAAAAGTCAACTGCTCTACCAACTGAGCTAATGACCCGCTCTAATATTGTATGTACTGAAGTATGTTGCTTGCGTAGATCCGCCGATGTTCCAGTTTTTACTTATGAAGTAAAAATGGTGGGTCATGATGGATTCGAACCATCGACCAATTGATTAAAAGTCAACTGCTCTACCAACTGAGCTAATGACCCGCTCTTGGTGCTAATTTATAAACTTATGTTTTGATAAAATGGTGGGTCATGATGGATTCGAACCATCGACCAATTGATTAAAAGTCAACTGCTCTACCAACTGAGCTAATGACCCGCTCAAAACATATTTTAAAAGCTTACATGCGTGAATCCGCCGATTAGATATTTTATAGAATGGTGGGTCATGATGGATTCGAACCATCGACCAATTGATTAAAAGTCAACTGCTCTACCAACTGAGCTAATGACCCATTCTATTTTTCGTAAATTATTGATTATACTTTAGTTACTGACCACTCGTTAAAGTGGTGGGTCATGATGGATTCGAACCATCGACCAATTGATTAAAAGTCAACTGCTCTACCAACTGAGCTAATGACCCGCTCATAAACTTATTCAATAACAAACATGCGTAAATCCGCCGATCCAGACACTTTAAAAGTGGTGGGTCATGATGGATTCGAACCATCGACCAATTGATTAAAAGTCAACTGCTCTACCAACTGAGCTAATGACCCGCTCTGGTATAACTGATGTATACAAGTTGAAAAACCATTTTAAAAATGGTGGGTCATGATGGATTCGAACCATCGACCAATTGATTAAAAGTCAACTGCTCTACCAACTGAGCTAATGACCCGCTCTATTTTTTACAACTTTGAATACTACGTAAATCCGCCGATAAAAGACCATTTTAAAAATGGTGGGTCATGATGGATTCGAACCATCGACCAATTGATTAAAAGTCAACTGCTCTACCAACTGAGCTAATGACCCGCTCTTTTTGCAACATTTTGAGTGGGGTAACCATTCGTTTGCTGCGGGCGCTTATAATACTTATTTATAAAATGAGTGCAACCGAAATTGTCTCTTTTTTTAAGTTTTTATGCCTAGTTGACCAATTTTAGACCGCTTATGACAAAAAGCAGTCTAATCAAGCTGATTCAATTAATTAGATAGGCGATCTGTGGCTAATTTTGCAGCCGTTGTACTTGGATACTGTGTAACAAGTTCGTTAAGTATTTTTAACGATTCATCTGTTGATCCTTGCTCTTTTAAAAGCGTACCTAACTTTAACATGGCGTCTGGGCGTTTGTTTGAATTTGGAAATTCGTTCACAACCACTCTAAAGTGCTCAACCGCTTTAACTCCATCGTTTTTAATTGTTAATAATTGACCTAACCAATAGTGTGCGTTTGACGCATATACAGACTCTGGGTAGGTTGTTAAAAACGTTTGAAATTCTGGAATAGCTTGATCGTAACGTTTATCTTTCATTATAAGCGCAACAGCACGCTCGTAAGCCTCGTTCTCAGACAAATCACTGCTGTATGCTTGTGAATCATTAGGCTGTGCGTAGTCGGTCGCAGGCACAGCAGTAGGTTGAGAGTAAGCTTGGCTAACGCGGTTTTCAATCTCTTGATAAAGCTCACGCTGACGCTGAAGTACTTTTTCCAGTTTATAGCTTTGCTCTTCCGTCACACCACGAATTTGACTTACTTCATCTTGAAGTAAATTAAGTTGCTGTTGTAACTCGGCTTGCAAGAAATTACGCGATTGCATCATACTTTCTAACGACGCTAAGCGCTTCTCAATACTTGACTGTGAACTCGCAGCTTCTGAAACAGGAGCGGGAGCAGCCCATAACTGGGTGCTCCCGCTCAATATCATTGCTGCCAAAATAATTTTCGGCTTCATAATATCTCTTATCTTAGTAAACTAATACCGCACGGCGGTTTTTAGCGAAAGCTGATTCAGTACGTGATTTAACCATTGGCTTTTCTTCACCGTAGCTCACTACTGACATTTGGCTTGCTGATACACCCAGGCTTAAAAGGTACTTTTCAACTGACTGACCACGGTTTTCACCCAGTGCAATGTTGTACTCTGGCGTGCCACGCTCATCGGCATGGCCTTCGATTAACACTTTTACCGATGGGTTTTTTACTAAAAAGTCAGCATGTGCGCGAAGTAAATCTGCATATTTGCTTTCAATTGTCGTTTTATCAAAATCAAAGTAAATTACTTGCTCTTGACGAAGTGCTTCGTATTTTTGACGAAGTTGTTCTTCAGCACGTTCTTCAGGAGAAATAGTTGCTACTTCAACTGTATCGTTGCTTGTTGTTTGCTCAACAGCCGTTTGATTAGATTGGTTTGCAGCACCTTCGTCGATATCTGAAGACGAGCTACAAGCTGCTAATGTCATTACTGGCACAGCAATTAGCAGGCCTTTAAGTATTTTATTAAGTTGCATTGAGTAGATTCCTATTTTGAGTAAACCAGTAACATTACTGTAAATATGGCGACCAAGCTGGTGCCTTTACTTGTCCGTCTAGCACAGGTAATCGTGCTTTAAAGCGGCCGTCCATCGATACTAACGCCAGTACCTGTTTGTTATTATGGAGCGTGCTGTATATTATCATCGAGCCGTTTGGCGCTATACTCGGTGATTCATCTAGGCGAGTTCTTGTTAAAACTTGAAACGCGCCAGAAGCTAGCTCTTTTTTAGCAAGATGGTAGCTACCGTTCGTACGATTAACCATCACTAATTCTTTACTGTCAGGCGTAACTGACCCTGCAAGATTCATATCGCCATCAAACGTTAGGCGTTTAGATCTGCCAGTTTTTAAATTTAACTTATAAATCTGAGCATTACCACCCCTTTCCGAGGTAAACACTATATCTTGCCCATTTGGGTACCAAGATGGTTCAGTATCTATGCTACGGTGGTTTGTTAAGCGGGTTTCTTTACGTGTTGCTAGGTTTAACAAGTAAATCTCTGTTGCACCTGTTTTATCTTTTGAAAGTACCAGTAAAAGCTCTTTACCGTCAGGTGAAAACTGCGGTGCACCGTTAATCCCACGATAGCTAGCTACAACTTCTCGCTTGCCTGTATATAAATCTTGGATATATATTTGGCTTTGGCGATTTTCAAACGTTACGTAGGCAAGCTTTGTACCATCTGGCGACCACGCAGGCGACATTAACGGCTCTTTGGAGCGCAAAAGCACTTGTTCGTTAAATCCATCGTAATCGGCAACAACGAGTTGGTAAGGCTTATCGTCTTCATCACGTACTATTACATAGGCAATTTTAGTTAAAAATGCCCCCTTTTCGCCTGTCAGCTTTTCGTAAATCACATCACTTATGCGGTGTGAGTAGCGGCGAAACCCACTTTCTGAAATGACGCTTTCTCTGGCCTCTAAAATGTGATCTTGGCTTTTTACTAATTGCCCATTAGACATCATTTGCGTATTGCCACCCGTTATTTGACCACGAATTACATCTACTAATTCGTAACGGACCAAATAACGACCATCGGTTTGTTGTTCAACCTGCCCAACTAGAACGGCCTCAACCCCTTTATTAACCCATGCAGCGTAATCAATTGCTTTGTCTTCACTTGGTTGTTGTGGCATTTGCGTAACGTCAACCGGCTTAAACTTACCGCTTCGAACTAAATCAGCTGCAATCACATCACTTAGCTTTTGCGGTATTGGGCCTATTCCGGTGTATTTAAATGGCACAATAGCAATAGGCCTTGCACCGTCTACACCTTCAGTAATTACTATTTCAAGTGCAGCATTTGCGATGCCTTGAAACCCTAGTAGCAATACTACACAGGCTACTTTTAGTTTATTGAACATATCATTCCTTTAAAATTCTGGCTTGATTGTTAGGTTAATATTTTTTAGTTGGTCAAACACGTCTCTATCTTTCGAGACAGGTAATGTATCAGCCATTCGTACCGCTCTGAGCGCTGCTTCACATACTAGCTTATCACCACCTAAAGACTTAACTTGCGTAACTAAACCATTAAAGCCAAGACGGATATTAACTCGACATTGTTGGTTTTTCATTTTTTCATCAATTAACAAGTTCTGTTGAATACGCGCCATAATCAAAGCTCGGTATTTGTCAACTTCACTTGCCACTTGTTGCTGGCGTATTTTACTACGGGCAGCCTGCTCTTTAGCAAGTTGTTCTTGTAATATTTGTTCTTGTAATGCTTGCTGGCGCTTACGTTCAGCCTCGGCTGCGCGCTCTTTAGCCTCTTGCTCACGCTTCACTCGTTCAGCTTCTGCCTTTTTAAGTGCTTCTTCTTCAAGCTTGCGCTTATCTGCCGCCGCTTTAGCTGCTTTTTCGGCCTCTTGCTTTTGCTTTTCTGCTTGCTTAGCTTTAGCACGCTCTTTTTGCTCTATCTCACGCGCTTTTTTGGCTTGTGCTTCGGCTTGTGCCTTTTCTTTCTCTTTGGCCTTGCGTTCACGTTCAAGCTTTTTGATATTTCGAGCCTCAGATTCACGTTGCTTGCGAGCCTCTGCAGCTCGGCGTTCTAAATCTCGTATACGCTTATCTTCAGCACGCTTTTTGTCTTTTTCTTTTTTTTGCAGCTCAGCAATTTTTTGCTCAACCATTTTTTGATCAACCGTTACCGCCGAAACCGCTTTTTCGGGGTCTGGTATGGCCGTATTTAACGTCACTTCCATTACTTTAGGGGTTGGTGCATGAATGTTAGCTGACGCATACAACAAACCGCCCAAACCTAAATGCAATACCACCGACTTTACTAATGCACTACTCATTCAGTTAATTCCCCTCAAAGGACTCAGTCATCAATCCTACTGACGGCACACCTGCGTTTTTCAAAAAATCCATTAGTAATAGCACTTCTTGATACGAAACCTTGCCAGAACCTTTGATCATTACCGGTACATCTGGGTTTTTCATTAATTGCAATTTAATTACTGCCGCTACATCAAGCGCTTCCATTGGCTCTTCTGGGTCGGTACCTACGCTAACGTAATACTTACCTTGAGCATCAATTGACGCAATAATCGGCGGCGTGTCTTTAGTGTCAACTAAATCAGACTCTTCCATTTTTGGTAAATCTACTTTAACACCATGAGTGATAAGTGGCGCAGTCGCCATGAAAATAATCAACAGCACCAACATTACATCTATGTATGGTACTACATTGATTTCTGCAACGGGGCGGCGCTTTTTACGATGATACATTCGCTTGTGCCTCTATTTGTGTAGCTGCTTGACGGTGCAAAATATTAGCAAACTCTTCCATAAAGTTAATGTAATGAGACTCAAGTTTTTCAACACTATTAGAAAAACGGTTATAGGCGATTACAGCAGGAATTGCAGCAAACAAACCCATTGCCGTAGCAATTAGAGCCTCTGCGATACCTGGAGCAACCATTTGCAATGTAGCTTGTTTTACTTCGCCCAATGCAATGAAAGCATTCATAATGCCCCACACAGTGCCGAATAAACCAATGTAAGGACTTATAGAACCAACTGTTGCTAAAAACGACAAGCTTGTTTCAATTTTTTCAATTTCACGTGAAAGCGCAACACGCATCGAACGATGTGTACCTTCCATAACAATACTGGCGCTTTGAAATGTATTTTTTTTATGGCGAGCAAACTCTTTAAAACCAGCTGTAAATAACGCCTCAATACCATGAGACTGAGCACTACGAGATGAAATTTCGTTGTATAGTTTACTTAAATCAATGCCTGACCAAAACTTTTGCTCAAACTTTTTAGCATTTGAAAGCGCATCAGAAATCGCTTTTTTACGTTGAAAAATAATAGCCCACGACATCACTGACATAGCTACTAGCCCTAACATTACTAATTGTACAAGCAAACTGGCTTCTAAAATTAGATCCAAAAAATTAAGCCCTGATCCCACATTAAACTCCTAAATAGTATCAAAATACTTCAATTGTAATGATTTGTGCAATTATGACCGCAACACAGGTCATTTAGTTGCATCTAGTGTATCGAGTCAATTTAAAACTAACAACGATATTGCTATGAATAGCCAACAAAAAACGTTAAAAATCGGCGATGTAGTTCATTTTTTACGCCTAGTTATGTAAAAACTTATTTAAATAATATCAATGCCTACATCGAACTGAGTAATTATATAAATAAACATCATAAAACACCGCATTTATTCAAAATCAATGCATAAACACGCAAAACCACATTCATATTACCAGCCAGAATACTAAAACTAATACCGAACAATAATACAAAATTATACTTAATTACTATATTTCATTAACTTATAAAATAAATGATTATTTAACAAACAAATTACAAACTACAATAAAACTAAAAGCATTACTTTTTTTAATCCGAAAAAATAAATTTTCTAGTTTGAACAATTTTTGGATATTCCGTATTATTATCCCATACCGAGCTAGCGCACTAAATGAAATTGTTTCATTAGGTCCTGTTCTAAGTAATATGATTTTTAATCGTATTACAGTGTTTTACTCTATTTGGATAAAACCTAACAGTGTAAAACATGGTTCCCCCAGATTACTTCCTTTAACTTGTTGTTAGCCCGCATTATTTGCGGGCTTTTTTTTACCTGAAATTTGGTTTAGTACAAAAATTTTACTGCTTCGCGAAATGTTGTTTATTAAACACTCAATTTCACATTAAAATTAGGCGCTTTTAGTCGGCGTTAACAATATTGAATTTTATGAAATGCACAATAGCCACATAAGCCTTAACGCCCTGTGAATTGTTGGTTAACCTGAACTCTGGATAATAAATCTATCTCAAGCAGCTATTTTCTGCGCAAACGTCGTTGAAGTTACTTGCAATAGCCTAGCTATTGACGCGAAAATCCGCATTTTTTACTAAAAACCTCTGGCTAGAGAAAATAAATTTAAATATCACGATGATTCAATGCGTTAGCAAATATCTTAACCAAAGTTCAGACTAGTTAATGATAAAGCAATGCACTTCTGGTAGTTAAAAATACGTTATAAAAGGAAGTTCTCTTGCTAAAAGTAATTTTTAGCAAGAGTTTAGGAGAGGTTTTTAAAATTAGTCTTTTTTAGGTAACAAGCCAAAATGATGGTACGCATTGTCAGACACAATTCGACCGCGCGGTGTTCGCTGAATAAACCCTTGCTGAATTAAAAACGGTTCAATAACATCTTCAATGGTTTCACGCTCCTCACCAATTGCAGCAGCTAAATTATCGAGCCCTACTGGACCCCCCATAAACTTTTCAATAATAGCAAGTAGGTATTTACGGTCCATGTAATCAAAACCGCTTTTATCTACGTCAATCATGTCAAGCGCTTGTTGCGCAACCTCTGCGTTTACAGTGCCGTCGGATTTGACTTGCGTATAGTCTCGCACTCGGCGTAATAAGCGGTTAGCAATACGTGGGGTGCCCCGCGATCTTTTCGCTATTTCACTTGCGCCATCGTCACACATTTCTAAATCAAGATAATGGGCTGAACGGCCAACAATGTGGGATAAATCTTCGACTGAATAAAATTCTAAGCGCTGCACTATGCCAAAGCGGTCACGGAGTGGCGACGTAAGTGACCCTGCACGAGTTGTAGCCCCAATTAACGTAAACGGTGGTAAATCTAACTTTATAGAGCGCGCAGCAGGGCCTTCACCTATCATTATATCAAGTTGATAATCTTCCATTGCAGGGTAAAGTATTTCTTCAACTTGCGGGCTTAGCCTATGTATCTCATCGATAAAAAGCACATCACCTTCTTCAAGATTAGTAAGTAGTGCCGCTAAATCGCCTGCTTTTTCAAGTACAGGCCCTGAGGTGGTTTTAATATTTACGTTTAACTCGTTTGCGACAATATTAGCTAAGGTGGTTTTACCTAAACCCGGCGGTCCAAATATTAATAAATGGTCAAGCGCCTCGTCGCGGCTGCGTGCAGCTTCAATAAATATTTCCATTTGCTGCTTAACATGCGGCTGACCTCGGTAATCAGCCAACAGCTTTGGCCTAATTGCTCGGTCAATCGAGTCTTCGTTTGTTTTTTCAGTCGCATCAATTAAGCGATCCGCTTCAATCATGGGTTACTCACAACATCGATTTTAAAGATTCTTTTATAAGAACCTCTGTAGACATATCTGGTTTACTCACCGATTTTACCGCCTTTTGCGCCTGAGGCAATTTATAACCTAACGCAACAAGTGCCGATACCGCATCATCGGCTGCATTATTAGCGACTAATGTATCACTATGGGGTTCTATTACTGCACTGTCGCTAAACGGTGTAAATAAATCATTGCCCCAGTCTTTTAAACGGTCTTTCATTTCAAGCACTAAACGCTCAGCGGTTTTTTTACCCACGCCCGGTAATTTCACCAGCGATGTGGCATCTTCATTATTTACACAGCTAACGAACTGCTGCGCCGACATCCCCGATAAAATAGCGAGCCCGAGTTTTGGCCCTACCCCGTTTGCTTTTAAAAGCTCTCTGAATAATGCGCGTTCTGTTTTATTGTTAAAACCAAACAATAACTGCGCATCTTCACGAACTACAAAATGAGTATAAACAATCGCGTTTTCACCCACTTTTGGTAAGTCGTAAAAACAGGTCATTGGCATTTGTACTTCATAACCCACACCGCTTACTTCAAGTAAGATTTCGGGAGGTTGTTTTTCAACTAAAATACCATTTAAGCGGCCGATCATTGTTATTTCCTTAAGCGTCCTCTAACGGTTTTGCTCGCGCTACCCGCCAGTTTGATTAAATTTTGTTCTGAGTGTGCATGGCAAATAGCAATTGCTAATGCATCTGCAGCATCGGCTTGGGGTGTACCCGGTAATTTTAAGATATTTTTTACCATATGTTGTACTTGGCTTTTATCTGCACCGCCGTTACCTACTACAGCTTGTTTAATTTGCCTTGCTGAATATTCGAACACAGGTAAGTCTGCCATTGCAGCACCTACAATGGCCGCACCACGTGCTTGGCCAAGTTTTAACGCTGAATCGGGGTTATGAGCCATAAACACTTTTTCGATAGCAAACGTTTCAGGCGAAAACTGCTCTACAAGCTGAGTTATGCCCTGATAAATCATTTTAAGGCGAACCGGAAAAGGATGATCGGCTAATTTTATACACCCACTGCCTAAATAAGTAAATTTAGCGCCTTGGTGGGCAACTACACCGTAACCAGTCAAACGCGATCCAGGGTCGATCCCTAAAATAATGGCCAAGTAACATTCTCGTTATTTTTATTCTAAATTAGGCTAATAATGCCAGAGCACTGTATAAAATACCAGTACCAAGCAAAAACAAAAATGCTCGCATATAAAGCGAGCATTTTTAAAGCCAAATTAACTAGTTTTACCCCAAAGCACGCACTAACCCTTGGGTATTTTGTTTAAGGGTACGGGCAATCATTAAATAACCTAATCCTGCTACAAATAAACCACCGGCAAGCGGGCCTATAATCCATATATGTGGATGGAGCTTGCCCGAAAGTTCAAACATTTGTTGCTGCACAATTAACAGTGCTAAATCGCTAAAGAATGCAGCAACTAAACCAGCTAATCCGCCTAATAATAAAAACTCGTACAAGGTCGCATTTTTAATTAAACGGCTTTTAGCGCCTAATGTTCGCAGAATTACAATTTCTTGCATCCGTTCACCCAAGCTCGCTTGTACTTGCGAAATAAGTACTAGCGCACCACATAAAACAACAATGGCAAGTACAAAACCAATCGCGAGTGAAACTTGAGATATGGTGGTTTGTATTTGCTTTACAAAGTTATCTACATCGATTGCTGTAATTGTTGGGTAGGTACGTAATAGTTGGCTAAAGTCACGCTTTTGCTCAGGTTCTATCCTAACCGACGAAATATACGTTGCCGGAAAATCTTTAAGTACATCTGGGCTGAGTATAATAAAGAAGTTAGGTTTAAGCGTTGACCAATTCACAGTACGAACGCTGGTAATTTTAGCATCAAACGACTGAGCGCCAATTAAAAAGGTAAGCGTGTCGCCTATTTCGACATCAAGGCGCTCTAACATTGACTCTTCAATTGATGCTTCAGCCACTGCGTTTTCACCAAACCACTCGCCTTGCACTATTTCGTTTTGAGCCGGTACATCTTTAAGCCATGTTAAATTTAGCTCACGGCCAATACCTGAACGCGCTTCCTCGTCTTTCTTCTCATTGTCTTGAAGGGAGACCTCACGAGCAACCAACTCGCCATTTACCGCATTGACCCGCCCTCGAATCGTTGGGAAGAAGTCAGACACTAAAATGTCTTTTTCAGCGAGGTAGTTATTAATTGGCTCAAGATCGTTTTGTGTAATATTAACTAAAAATGCATTTGGCGCATCGCTGGGTAATTGCGACTGCCAATCGGCAATCATGTCATTTTTAAGCACAACTAAAAACAGAAGCAGTTTAATGGCTAACGAAAAGCTAATAAGTTGAACAGCATTTACATTGGCGCGTTTTTGAATAGACGCAATGGCCAACGACCAACTATTACCTGGTTTTAAACCCAGTTTTCGGCCACCACCAAAAATAAGCTTCGATATTAAAAACAACACGCCAATTAAGGTAAGTGTGGTTATAAATAAGATAAGCGTTATTTTTATATTGTTACTAAATAACCACATTAACAAAAACACGGTCAATGCACTCATACCCAAATGCACACGGCTTACCGCTAATTTGTCGCCTAAGTTACGGCGCAACACCCTAAGCGGCGGAATATCGAACAAGTCAAACAAAGGTTTAATAGAAAACATAACGGCGCAAATTACACCCGTGCTAATTGCCACAAGCCAAGGTTTAACCCCCCCCATGGGTAATTCTGTGCCCATACTTTTTGATAAGTACCCCGTCGCTATTTCTTGCAAGCCGTAACCAATTAGCAAACCGATGCTTACTGCCATTGCACAGACAAGCAATAAATGAAGCATATAAATTTTTCGGATCATTGAGCGGCTACCGCCCAATGTTTTCATCATTGCAACAGGGTCGTATTGACGCTCGCAATAACGTTTAGCTGATACAGCAATAGCCACTGCAGCTAAAATGATACCGAGTAAACCCGCCAACAATAAAAAGCTCTCTGCTCGATTTAAACTATTAGAAATAGGTGATTGGCGGTCTTTTACGCCATACCATTGTTGGTTTTCTTTCATTTGTGGTTTTAACCAGTCATAAAAGCTGTTTATGTCGTCTTCACTACCTGCATAAAGCTGGCGGTAAAAAACACGACTTCCAGGTTGAACGACCTCAGTTTTGGGCACATCTGCAATATTTATTAAAACACGGCGGCTACTTGAGAACACATTAAATGGCGCATCGGGCTCTTCTACTATAACTTTTTCAACATTAAATAACGCCGCACCTAGCTCAACTTGCGAACCAACATCAATATTGAGCGAGTAAAAAACAGACTCACTAAGCCATACGTTACCTGGCCTTGGGCCAGCATTTGCAATAATCGTTTCACCCGTTAATGTATTTTTTACCTTAAGCTGCCCTTTCAACGGGTATGCATTTGACGCAGCTTTTACTGAACTAAATTGCATCTCGTCGTTAGCAAATAACATGGTGTCGAAGTACACCATTTGCGCGGTTTGTAAATTTTGACTTTTGGCTTGCTCAATAAAAGCGGTATCAATAGCATGGCTACTTGCAAGAACTCGGTCGGCGGCAATAAATGCACTGCTTTTTTGGGCGATGCTTTGTGCTATTCGCTCTGTAACCATAGACAACGTGAGTACTGTTAATACCGCCAAAGCAATCGCTGCACTAATTACTGTTAGCTCACCTCTGCGAAATTCTCGCGCAAATAATTTAAGCGCTAATTTAGCCCACATCTGCAACGTCCTCTACTGCGCTTTTAACAAGCAATCCTGCTTCTATCTGGATAATATGCTCACATTTTTGAGCGAGTCCTTCATCGTGCGTCACTAAAATGAGCGTTGTACCGTGTTGAGAATTTAAGTCGAACAACAGCGACTCAATCATTTTTCCGTTTTTACTGTCTAAGTTAGCTGAAGGCTCATCAGCAAATAAAATTTTTGGTGTCCCAATAAAAGCACGTGCAATAGCAACACGCTGTTGCTCACCACCCGAAAGCTGAGAAGGGTAATGATCTGTTCGATGGCTCAGGCCTACTTTTTTAAGCAAAGCAAGTGCCTGCTCTTTAGCATCACTTTTACCCGCTAATTCAGCAGGTAACATTACGTTCTCGAGAGCGGTTAAGCTTTGCACCAACATAAAAGACTGAAATACAAAACCAATTTTAGCGGCACGAAGTGCTGCACGTGCTTCCTCATCTAAATTATGTAGCGGCTCACCGTCTAAAAATATTTCGCCATTACTCGCAGTGTCTAAGCCTGCCAGTAAACTTAATAAGGTAGATTTACCTGACCCGGACGTACCAACAATAGCAACAGACTCACCATGCTTGACATTAAAGCTGATGTCGCTGAGGATGGGCAACTCACCTTCAAAGGTAGTTACTATTTTAGACAAACCATTAACTTGAATTATATTTAATTGAGAAAGCGCTGACATATGACTCATTCAATCCTACGTTTAGTATTCATTTTATTTTTAGTTATCAAACCGCTAAGTGCGGCAGCCGACAACACGATTTTAATACTCGGTGACAGTTTAAGCGCAGCCTATGGCCTTCAAAAAGAGCAAGGCTGGGTAAAATTGTTACAAGATAAGTACAATGACGAGCAAGCCGACATTGCACTTGTAAACGCCAGCATTAGTGGCGAAACCTCTGGTGGTGCATTGCGCCGTTTAGATGCATTACTTACTCAATACCAACCAACTCATGTGCTTATAGAGCTTGGTGCAAACGACGGTCTTCGCGGCTTTCCGGTAAACAAAATGCAGGCTAACTTAACTGAACTTATACAAAAAAGCCAAGCAGCTAACGCCATGACCGCACTGATGGAAATTTACATTCCACCTAATTATGGTCCCCGCTACAGTAAAATGTTTACAGATAGTTTTAGCCAAATCAGCGAAGAAACTAATACGCACTTACTAAACTTTTTTATGCTCAATATCGCCGATAAACCAGAGCTAATGCAAAACGATGGGCTACACCCTAACAAAAAAGCCCAGCCGTTGATACGAGATGAGATGTACGACTCGATCAAAACTTGGTTAAATAAAGACTAGCTTAAATAACCAAACTTAAGTGAGCTTTTTAGCTCACTTGCCTAATAAACACTCAAACAAACAATCGCTTATTGATTTTTAAAAAAATACACGTACTATTGCACTCAACGTCGGTATGTAGCGCAGCCTGGTAGCGCACTGTCATGGGGTGGCAGGGGTCGAGAGTTCGAATCTCTCCATACCGACCAATTAAATCATTTAAATATGAAGTACTTATAATTTAAATAAAATACATATTGCTACACGCACACTAAATATTATTAATACATGTAGCATATATGTAGCTTCACTACTTACAGCTAATTCAACCCTCTCATATGTAGTTATTAGATAAATAACTTTAATATGTAACATCATGCCCTATCTTATTTCCTAATACCCTGATGTGCAGCATAATTAACATATTTCTAGTAGATGTTTATATTTAGCAACAGCTTGTCGAGTCATTCCTATTTCGTTGGCTATAAGCACCTGTGAAGGCTTTTTCCCTTCACTTTGTATCTTCGTTATTGCTTTAGTAATTTTTTCCTCTGTGTTTGTTCTACGTGCTTTGTGTGTAAACTTAGCCCCCTGCTGTTGAGCAAGTTTTGTAGTTACGATCTTAATTTGCAGTAAAAATAGTCCGGCTCTCCCACGGTTATTTGACGAGCTATATTTAAACCAAGTGAAATTAGCCACACTCTTAACAATCCCTTTCAATTCGGAGTGGTTTAATGGGTGGGTTTTAGGAAGATCTGACGAACTGAACTCATTACACGACTGAGCAATATTAAATAAATGACTTTCCCATTGCTCATATGTCCAATTTTCTTTCGCATAATTAATGCGTTCATATGCTATGAATCTGAGTTCATGAAATACCATACAGTTTCGCGACTCAGCGACCAAAGACCAATCAAAGTCATATCGGCGTTTTTTTGTCACCTTTGTTAAATAATTATTTAATTCATTTAAACTGTATTCATGTGCATGAAGGAAAGATGTATTCCAACTCGAATTTAAAGGATTTTTACTCAAAGGGCCGTAATAGTCTGCATCAGCGCCTAATTGCAATGTCATCCCCTTTTTTACATCATCTAAAAACCTGACTGGTTTTTCACGCGATGCATTTGATGAAGGTACAAATTGAACTGCATAAAATAGATGCGCGCCACCAACTACTTTAGAGCTATCGGCTCGGTCTAGACCACTTACAATTATATTCGGTGGCGGTAATAACTTATCTTCCCAGCTGAAAGTGTTTTCATCATCAATGTCAAAAACCAACCAAAACACGATGTTTTTAGGGTTTATCTGAATATATTTATGAGTTTTTAACGCTAACTCACCATACCGATAACGTGCTTCATGTTTTATATCTGCACTAAGTGTTCTAGGTGGTGTGGTCTGAAATAATCTTTGTGTTAAAAGCAGCTGAGCACACTTATTCTCAACCACTAATGGCTGTAATGCTGAATTCATAATAAAAATACCTATGTCAAAAGTAATCAACATGGCAGGCAAGAAGTGTAATTTTTTATGCCTGCCATATTAGCAAGCTATGTGCGGTCACCATACTTTCGAAGCCAAGTATCTAAAGTCGACTTTTCAAATAGTAGTTTGTTACCTAACTTAATACTTTCAGGCGAAAGTTTTTTAGCCAACTGCTGATCCCCCGCTTTTAAAGCGGCTTTACTTTAATTACGAATATTATAAATATGTTGAGTAGAACAGCTTAAATAAGCAGCTGCTTGTTGAGCGGTAATATATCCAGGCATAACAATCTCCAATACGTTAAAGAAGCGAAGAAATGCGCCACATAGATATGGCTTAAATGCATACACATACGTGTATGTACCTCGTTACGTATTGAAGGCAGCCCGTAAGCGCCTGTTTTTTCACTGTGAAAGTGATAGGTAGAATGTTCTGAACTAAATTAAATAGAGAAATTTCTTCGCGTTATAAATAAGCATATAACATATGCTTATTTATAAATTTAAATCACTTAGGAGTATAAATCAAGGAGTTTAGTCTCTAACGGGTATTGGGCTTTATAACACTCTATTTATAACCACCGTTTTTGAATGTAGCCCAAGTTTCCAAATTTAGGCTTATATTCACTGTAGTAGTTTTCACGAAATACTTTATCCGCGTCTTCCCTATCTATTAAACCGTTTTCAAGTAAATACATTAAAGCAATAGATGGGCTTCGAGATTCACCTAAGCTGCAATAGATAAATACTTTTTCTTCATTGTCTAAGGCTCTTTTTATAAAACCTAACGCAGGATCGATCATTTCATTGCTTACATATGCAGGGTTATCACCATCAATCATATTTAAATAGATAGCTTCCTCCGTTTCTTTGAATAAGTAGTAAGGGTTATCTTTGTTGCATCCTCTGCCACTCCAACCAACAACAGATTGGTGGGTTACATAGCCATTGGCTCTGTTTAAAGCACAAACAATTTTCATACCCTTTGATTTGGCAAGCTCATATTCTTCTTTAGTACCTACGTAAATATCAAAATCGCCAATTTTTTTCATAATAAATCCCTTTAAATTTTGTTTGTGCCATTTAATGAATTACTGAACGATGGGTTTTTAAACTATCACTACAATCATCACAAAGCATAATCATCCACTTAAACACTGATTGAACATGTGCCTCAAGGTAGTAATTATCGCGTTTTTTCACTTTTTCTGAACGATTATAAAACGATGAAAAAGACTCTAGTTGTATATCCCAAACCTCTGATTGCTCGTTACTATAATCGTAAAACATGAAGTCTAAAGTAAGTAACTCACTAAGCACTTGTGCTTCATTAAGATTACTTAAGTTATCTCTAATTGATAATAACTTATCACGGCTATTATCTTGGCCTTGCAACCTGATATATAAAAAATCAATCGCGGGTAAAAATGCATAAACATTAAAATTGATCATAAAAAACTACGCAGCTTTTCAACTGCGTAGCCTATATTTGTGTAAAAACCCATCTAACAATTGCACTTAAAAAAGCAACTGTCAAAACTATTTGTAGAACTCACCACGGCTATGCGCGTCACGCGCTTCTTGCTCTGTGTAGCTATCACCACAATGATCGACATTTCCAGAACCATCATTGTATTCATCAATGAACTTATCTTGCTCAGACTTATCATCAACATCCAGCAAAATATCAACCGTCACGGCCCCTATAAACTTAACTGCTTTCCACAACATTTGCTTCACCCGCTTCTATCTAAGTATTCCTTAGTATCGTGAACTCATTAAAGCTAAGAAACTCTTAGTTTTCAAGTTAAGAATTAAATATAATGAAAACGAATGATGGTTCACCGTTTCCAAAACGGCTAAAAGAGGCAAGATTAGCAAAAGGACTTTCACAAAAAAAACTAGGAATACTGGCGGGTATGGATCAGTTCGCGGCGTCGCCTAGAATGAATCAGTACGAAAAAGGCGTGCATTCACCCGACTTTCAAACAGTGCGGGCACTAGCTAAAGTATTAGAAGTGCCAACAGCATTTTTTATTGTGAAGAAGATGAGCTTGCAAAATCAGTATATAATTTTGAAGATAATAGGTTATAAATATTTAGCTAGCGATAAGCCTTACTAAAAAATTACGTATTATCGGAAGACTCATCCTATATAAGTTATTAATAGGTCTGTATAAAGATAAGAATTACTAATTCAGGTATAAAAATAAACCAATGCTTTACCGTGCCTAAAAATCAAGGTAACTACTTGAATTTAAGTTTTTTTCTCTATTCATTATTTTATTAATAGCTTGGTTATAATCCTTCCTGACTATAACTGAAACTCCCATGAGAATTGCATCATCAACTTCAGATTCAGACAAACTATCTAAATTAACTAATTCATCTAATGTAAATTCAAAAGTTGTTTGACCGTTATCAGAGTAATCTCTGATAGCAACTCGTTCAAGCTTGTTAATATCTAATTTATGGACTAAAAATTCAGCGATAAAGCGAATAACCTTTAACCCTAAAAAGTTTATATTTACTGATGCATGTATAGCTAATTTGCTTGTTTCAAATGAGAAGGACTCTTTCTTTTTAATTTTATTGAATGTTAGCTCTCCCACCATGTAAAGACTTGAAGTAATAATTTTCTTTACGTCATCGGATACCCTATAGTCATCGTCAATATTTATTGCTTTAATATTTAGAAAGTTAGACACAGATGGTATGAACAGGTATTCACAATAGTCATAATAATCAAGTTCTTTTAAATAAAATAAAGTATTTTCGAATATTGAATAAAAGCTAATTTTATTACATGCAGCAGAATAAAACTCAACCTTCTTATCATGTGCTAACCCACTTACAAATGATGCAGAGTAAAACTCTTGAATAGACTTGTGTACAAATCGGTACTCATTAAAACCATCCTCAATAATAAGATTTGTAATTGAAACCACCTCATCTAAAACTCTATCTGAATGCGTAATGTCCTGATCTAAATATTCTAATGCTCCTTTTGTTATATCAATCAAAATATCTCTTTTTAAAGTAGTGCAAACACTTTTCAACGAGCCAAAACTTATAAAATTAAAGATTTCACGATATATTTGTCGATTATCATTCCATAGCCTAGCTCTGCATACACTCCCTTTAAGATTGTCATGCTTGAAAAAAACAGTGTCAAAAATATTGGAATAAAATTGTGATAATGTTTCTGGTACTTCTTCACCTAGGTTATAACTTACACAATATAGAACCACTAGGATGGGGGATTTTAAAACAGAATCAGATTTTTTATATAATGAGCTTTGCCTCAAAGCACCACAAAGCTCGGAAGCTTTTTTATTATCTTCGCAAGTATTTTCAATTATGTTTAATATTTGAGGTTCAACAAGTTCACAAACTGTATAAGTTTCGAAGAAATAAAGGGACTCTATCTCTGTATCAGGTCTTGTAGTGCAAATAATATTACACTTAGCTGAGTTTACAAGCCTGGTAATATTTGTCAGCAACTCCTGCCTATATGAAGGCGCTACTTCATCAAATGCATCTAGATACAATTTTACACTGCTGTTGGTGAGAATTTCTTCTATTGCTCCTTCGCCAAGCCTCAATCCATAACTTATTAATGTGTTTGAAATGGCTTTTTCTAAGCTACCGCCTCTGTAATTTTTCAATTCATAAAATATAGGTAATCTTGCAAAATTTTTAGAATTGTTAGACAGTAATTTTTTTAATAAAGTTGACTTTCCTTGACCAGCAAGTCCTTTAATTAAAACAGCACGATTCTCATTATCTAAAGTTGTAGTATCCAGTACCTCAATAGAAGTACTAAAACCAGCCCTTAATAGCCTTAATGGCACATAAATATCATCTATATTTAAACTTCTATCTCCTGACGCTAAAGTTTTAACTTTTAGTACAGTCAAGCAATAGTTTATATAGTCTTCTTCAGACAAATCTAATAATTCAAATTTCTTTTGTATAAAACGAATAGCGGAGGTAAATGTATACTTTCCGGCTTCCTTAGCAATTGAAGTTACTCCAGTCTCAATAACACCACTCATCTTTCTTATCCTTGAATATTAAAATATTATAAGTCTACATAGACAGTGATAGTACCTCAGTATTTTTGGCAAATAAAACTATTGTTCTTAAATAGAGGCATCATGAGCAATAGCCTCTCTTTAAACATTGGGGCTTCGCCCCTGTCCCCCGCTATGTCGAAGCCGAAGATCGGCTTACACATAGCGGGGGACAACACATTCATACTCTTATACGCAGGTTTTATTTGCAGATTGAAAAATATTTCTAAAGTGATAATCTTATTGTTACTTAAGCTCTAACGAGCCAGAAAAAAACAGGCGCTATTCTGCTGCCTTCAACACGTAGTAACGAGGTAAATGCTATCTTTTCAAAGGTAGTAACCAATCAAAAACGGCGCACTCCAGCTGCTGACAACACGTAGAAATGAGGTTAATAATCAGGCGAGATCAGTCCGAGCCTTTCGCATGTGCGGAAAACAGGGGCGAATAGGCTTAAGTGCCGCTGAGCTTCATTGCCAGTCAATCTTACAACCTTAATACGACTGGAGTCATACTATGAAATTCGATGCACAAGCCGAAGTCCAAAAACTTAAATATGAAAGCAAGCTAATCGCTGGAAGCCGTAAAAAAACATCTAAGCTTGATAAACATAAATTCGAGCTAATAGAAATTTACAAGCAAGGATCAAACATTGTCGAGCTTCAGCGCTGGCTAAAGCGTAAAGGTATCAATGCTCATTGGTCAACAATTCAAAGATGGATTAAAAAACATGGCTAAATTTGCGAAACCAAAAACTCAAGCACACAATGTCATAAAAGGGCTTACAAAAAGTAAGCTTATAAAATCTCTTGGAACTGCCAGAAACTACGAGCAATCACTTAACACCGTTGCCTCTTGGGCTAAAGATATTGGCATAAACGGTATTCAGGCAATGACCATCGATCAAGCACTCAATTATTTAGATTACCGTAAAGAAATAGTGGGTCAAAAGTCACTGGATATGGAGCGCCAAGCTATACAAGCAATGATGAGGCTAAACGGCAGACTTAAAGACAAACAAACGCTTCCTGTTATTAAATCAATTAATCAGCAAATTCTTAAATCACGCGCCTACACCACAGAGCAAGCACAAATAATAAGTAAGCACCAAACATCTAAATATTCATTATCAACACAAATAGCACTATCTTCGGGGCTTCGTGCGCATGAATTATTGACCATAGCCAAAGTTGAAGAGCGCAAAGCAGATAAACGGCCAGCTTTTGATTCAAAATGGTCTGGTAGAAACGGTGTGCTATATACCGTGACAGGCAAAGGAGGCTTAACACGCGAAGTACTAATACCTCACGATTTATCAGCTAAATTAGAACTTCGTAAACTTAAACAACCTGCCACTGTTGTTGATAGAAAAATAAACTACTTACAGCGCTACGATATAGGAGGCGGTAAAAAGTGGTCTGATTCATTTAATAAAGCATCAAACCGTACGCTTTCATTTTCCAACGGTGCTCACGGCCTTAGGCATAGCTACGCACAAGAAAGGCTATTAGAGCTGATACTTAATCAATATCCATATCAAATAGCATTAGAGACAGTTTCACAAGAGATGGGACATTTTAGACCGGAAATCACTGAGGTGTATTTACGTTAAATTAAAGCTACCGTGAAGATAGCTTTAATTTCAAGTCTTATCTATTTCTTTGAAGATTTACTAGGTTTTAATCCTGGGGTGTTCCCTGGAGTATTTTTGTTATCACGTCTACGTTTATCAGGTTTTCCAGTTGAATCAGCAATTGGTTTTGGTCCAGGTTTAAGAGCCATAATCGTTATCCTTTCAATTTAGAGGAAGTCCCTCAATTATGAGTATAGCTTTAAACAAAAATTTGGAGATTGTTATTGATAAATAATTGCTTCTACATTAAATCGAAAAGGTACAATTTTGAATGAAACCTGAAAGTAACGTGTTAGGGATGCGTTGACTTAATAAATTTCAAAACTTAATTTGGCGCACTGAAATTAAAAATTTCAATTAAAGTATCAATTGTACATCTTAAACGCCCTACTCTTTTCAACAGGCGCACACAAAAAGTAGGTACGGCTATGCTCAAGAAAAATTATTTAGCTTAATACGTTAGGTCTTAAATATGAAAGGGCTTTAGAAAAGGTTTACTTTCTTATAGCTCGGGCTATTGGACTATATTCTAACCAAACATCACATTAGACTAAGTTAGGCCAAAAAAAATTGCTTTATATAAAAAAAGAATTAACCCCGTCATTGCTAAACACTTTAAGTCATAATTATAGGAAGAATAAAACCTTTTCAAAGGGGCTTTGTTAATAAGCTCAAAATACTTACTTTCTAACTCCACCGTTTGAGTGTGAATGATTTCAATTATGCGAGGAATTTCAAGCTTTAGCTCCTCGTAAGTATTAGCTTCCAAATCGCGAATTTTAGATAATTCGCGCATGTCAATTATAGAGATATTCATATATTTGTTCAGCATCATGCACGATAGCTCAGCAATAGTAACTTTAGTCGCTAACTCATCTTCAAAGTATTCAAACTCATAATCTTTATCAATTTCTTTTAGCCACTTGTAGACCTTTTCTAACTCTTTAGCAGCCTTGTCTTTAAGCCTATTTGATTCCGTTTTTTTCAAGGTTCTAATATGAACGATTATAACAATCAACCAGCTAACGAAGCTGGCTATTATTGTCCAATTATTAACTAATCCGTTCATTTTCAGCCGCTTCAAGTCTTTCTTTAATCAGTTCCTCAACACTCTTAAGTAAATCATGCTTATAAGTAAGCTTTTCATTTAATTCAGATAAGGTAAAGTTTTCAGAACGAATTAGACCTCCAAAGGTCTCGTCTATAAACGACCGACCATATCGATTATATCCAGTAAGGTCTACCATTACCTTTTCATTTTCTAATAAGGCAGGTACTAATATATCTTCTCTATACGCTTCGCCACACCACTCATAACGATCTCGTGACCTAAATTTTGGTTTAGCGTGCCATTTAACTACACTAAGAGTTATCATGTTTTGATTTGTCATCAATTTTTATATTCCATTGAATCAAAGTTCCAGGAAAAAAACGTGGTAATTTTTTTATATCAGGCTCAATTTCTCCTGATTTATTGTCAGCTGTTTTAAGCTGCATGAGTCTGTACACTGCATTATTACTTACAATCCATAGACGTCCATTGCTATTTTCTTTGACTAAAGATTTAATACTTTTTGAACCCTGCCCACGACCTTGTGCCATAGTACCAGAGACATCACCAGACATTGCTAAGTTTAACAAGTGGATATCATTAAGACTAACGCTAGCCAGCCGGAGTATAGTACCAATAATACTTTCACCACCTTTTTGTTTGGCTATAATATTACTATATATGTCCGGATATGCACTTTTTAAAGCTTTAGGTAACCATTTATGACCTAGAATAGATTTCGGCATACCAATACCTTTATCATAAATAGTCAAAAATAATTGCCCTGCAATTACCTCTGTAAACATCCACCAAGTCCGATCTTCATTTGCTTCATCAGGGTATGCATGATTGCCAACATTTTCTACAGCTTCTATTATTGCGCTGCCGAGAACTTGCTCCTGCTCAGGTTCCATTTTATTTTTATAAATCTTAAATTTAATAAAATCTATAACCTCTTCAGTATACTCCTCATTAACTCCTTTAAGCACAGGTAGGCGATGATAATTTACTATATCCGCTGCGTTATTGTGACTCTCATTCCCTATTTTTCTTATTCCAGTGGCATTGATTAGTCTATTTACACTTTTTTCCTTACTCAAACGGATTTTGCAAGTTAGATTTTTTTCGCTTATTAGGTCATCAACAGCCGCAAAAAGAAAAACCATCGCAGCAACTTTGGTATCCTTTGTATTATAGAAGTCCAAAGTGAAGTCTGACTTAATATTCTTTTTCAAACGTTCTACAAATTTTACTGTCTCAATAAAATTATGTTCATCATCGTAACCATAAACATTTAAGACACTTGGTACTGAAATAATAACTCTCCCACTCCCTGGACTTTTTGTACCTTTTGGTCGATTGTAAACCTTGCCTTGCCTAGCTAGTTGCTTTTCAAATCTTTTTTTACCAACTTGAGTTTGGCTTCTATATCTCTCAATAGTTTTCTGCAATTAGATCTTTCCTTAAATGCCTTTTGCATTTTTTAAACAGCATTTTCTGAAGTAGTTATCTCTTAATTGATAAAAACAAATCCCAACTTTATCAAACAACTAAGGTATATTCTAAGTATATAATTCATGAGGTAGTTTGAATAGTTTTTCAGCCCATTTACATAAAACTTCTCTGCGCTTGTCCATATACTCTTGCATATTATAAACGCCCTGCACACCTTGTAATTGGTGATTCAGTATTTTTTCAATCACTATTGGATCTGTTCCAATATCAGTATCACCTAAGCGAGTAGCGACTGTTCTGCGTAAATCGTGAGGTACAAATTTTGGGACTCCCAATTGCTCTTGTTTACGACTTATGGAGCGTGATAATGAGTGCCTATCAATCGGTTGTTCACCTGGGCCTGATTTATTAGTTGTTGTACTAGGAAATACATATTTAGAATTGAGATAGCCAAATGCTGCACGTAACTCATCAAGCAAAATAACCATATTTTGAGTAATTGGTACTTTATGGGTTCTTTCGCCATCTTTGTTTTGCTTTACGCGCTCGGCTGGGATTGTCCATATCATTTTGTCAAAATCAAACTCTTGCCACTGTGCACCTGTAACCTCTATTGGCCGACAGCCAGTTAGAGTAATACACTTCAATGCGTAAATAACTTGCTGGCTTATACCTAGCTTTGGTAGACGGTCAAATACTTGAATAACCTCTTCAAACTCAAGCGCTCTGGTTCTAGACTTTTCAAGTCCACCTACGCTTTTCTTTTTCACTGTGCTAACAGGGTTGCCCTGCATAAGATCTCGCTCAACACCGAAGTCGAACATTTGTTTTAAAATAGAGAGTGTTTTATTTGCTTGGGTATTTGAACCCCGATCTTTTATTGGATCAAGCACCTTATTAAGAATGTCACGCCGAGTTATCTCTTTGAGTTTATAATTTCCAATAAAGGGCAATATGTCTTTTTTGAACATTCTAATTACAGGATCTACGTCTTTTCGGTTAACTTTAATGTCTCTTTCAATAAACTCTTTAGCAAGCTCTTCAACGGTTGAGGATGTATCTTCGATAAACTGCTGCTTTAGTGATATCTGCTTTGTTTCGTATACGTCTTCACCTAAAGCAACTCGCCCTTTTAGGCTTTCAACTTCCTTGCGCACATCTTTTAAATCACACTCGCCAAAGTACCCCAAATGGTAATTACGCTGTTTACCTTTGATGCCACCAAAACGATAATTTAAGTAAAGTGCAATTTTACGCTTTTTATCATTTTGTGTTTTACCTACACGTGCATGAAATCCACTTAACTTTGTGTCATTTATCCGTTTAATAGGTTCAGGAACTGAGCTTAATAACGAATCAGTTAATAACATTTTCACGACAGACATATGTAGCACCAAATATTAAAAATAAAGTACATGCAGCATATATGTAGCACAATCTGTATTCAACTACTTAATTCTACTTAGAGCTAACTCACACTAATAAATTAAATTTAAAGTTTATATAACAAATAGTTAAATTAAAACCCAGTTCTACTTTTAGCTACTTACTTCTACTTAAATCTAATCGCAACTTTTATGGGGTGGCAGGGGTCGAGAGTTCGAATCTCTCCATACCGACCAATTCATAACTCCCTCTTTTAGGTTGTAAAATAGTTACCAACAGATATTAACCTGAAGATTAAACACGCACTCTACTTTTTTAAAAATATATTTAATTGAAAGGCATTCTAAACAACAGTTTAATAACGGCCTATTACGTCTAAACCCAGACTTTATGCTTTCCTCGCCTGCTTAAAATGACAATGAATGCTTTCAATTTTAAAAATGTAACAAGCAAAGCGAATCTAGACTTTTACTTTACCTAAAATCTAAACAAAACCATTAACTATAGTAAAGGAAACAAATAATACTGCACACTTATTGAGCATTTTGTTTGATTAACGTATTATGGGGCTTTATTTTTACGGTGTTGAACATGGACTTTTCAGCTGAAGAATTAAACTTTATCTCTGACTTATTTAAGCCAGAAGATCAGGAAGTAAAACCAAATCACAAGCTTACTTTACAAAGTAGTGTACCCGCAGGCATTGCGCACCTATTAAGCAACGCAAGCTTAACGCTATTAGCAAAAGTTGCGCATTATCAATTATGGTTTCCACTTGATTTAAAAATAGATCCCTCTGGGGTTATTAACCCTGTATTAAGTGCGCCTGAAGTCATTGATACTAAAGGCACACAGCGAAGTTGGCGTTGGAGCCAACTTAATATAAAGAGCGAGGGTTTTTACATTGAGTCTATATCTAGCACAGGCATATTTTTAAAACCTCTGAAAGATAACAGTCGCTTAGGCAGTATGAAAAATGTGCAGTTTACACTGCCAAACGAAGAGTATATTTCAATTGATATAGAGCCCATTAGGCAAAATAAGTCAGGAATGGCTGCAAAAATTACGCGTATTAATAGCGGAAAAGAGCAGTTAAGAACCTATCTATTTGAAGAGCATAAACGCCAATACTCGGCACTTTATGAAAATGGTAAATTAGTTAACGAAATACGTTGATATGTAAGTTATGCAGTAAATGTCTATATTTATTTCGTCTAAGTCGGTTTCTTAATTTTTATATTTTTTAGCCTTGCTTGATGTTTCAACTCATTTTAAATTTTGCAAAAAAAAGCGCTATACAGCGCTTATTGATTTATATGTAATTAGTGTTTGGGCTTTACACCGTTACGAACCATATCTTGCCCATTAGTAAATACATCTTCGGTGATACCGCGGGCCAATAGTAGTTGCTGTTTATCATCAAATACGGCAATAAAACGGGTACCGTCTGAGTTTTTAGTCGCCATACCTACACCCGATACCCCTTTTAATCCATAGCCACCGCTTTCTATTTCGAGTAAAAAAGCTTCTAAGTCTGCTAAATTGTCGATTACATCACTTTCGTTATTCATGTTAAAACTCTTTCTATCTCTCTTTGCTTTGAGCAAAGTGGTTATACTTTATATCGGTTATTTTATAGAGCTGGTACTTAAAATCCAAATATTTAAGACTCAGACTTAAAACGATTCGACCACCAGCGATAAATTACTCACAGCGCAGCCGAACTGTTTGGTGCTTATTCGGTCGTAGCGTGTATCAGCATTTGCATTCAAGCTAATTAAGAACTCATCTTGCTGAGCAACTGCGCTTTGCTCTTGGGCAAGGCACATGGCTTGGGTAAGAGACCGTAATTTTGCATCCGTTAATATGCTTCCAAAACGCTGAACTGGTAAAGGCGGTATTTTTATTGAGGGCAATGTTTTCCCCAATGTGCGCTCGCTCAAAGTAAATGAGTTATTGTTCACATCAATCACACTGCCAGCAGGCCAATATGAATAACGGTAAGTTTTAGCCTCAGCCTCTATTCGTTCTTTAGGTTTTACTAGTACCACACCATTTTTACCAATTACTGTCATTAAATTGCCAGCTCCAGATTTAATAACCACTAAAGCGGTGGTTTCGTCCACACCAAAGCCAAAAGCGGGCTGAGTTTGGTTTTCATTGAGGTTGTCGAGCAAAGTGGCTAACCTTAATGTACGATTACGCTCGCTAAAATGTGTATCCAGTACACCGTAACTAAACGTGCCTAAACCGCCAAAACGGTTGTAAGTTAAGCTATCACTGTTTGAGCGCTCACTGGGGGTATCAATGGCTTGTGCGCCTTCTTTTAATGCCGATAAACTTGTGCCATTAGTGATCATAACTACATTCTCGGCGTTGCCTTGCCCGCCACTTTGCACCGCGGTACCTGCACTTGTGCCTACAATAACAGGGCGTGACTGCAATGCTTTTGTCCATGGGTAAGGGTGGTTATTTTCATCAAATAATACTTTTCGAGTTAGGCTTTGATCGCCACCATTAAACATGACACCGGTACTGTTTTTGATTAGCTCGACTAAAGCGTCGGTGCCTTTTTTACACAGTTCATATTCTGCTTGGGTACGATCAGGGTAAATATGCTCGCGTTGATATAGCCCCATTTCTGAGTGCCTAAGCGTGGTTAAATCATCACACTTATTGGTGGTTATTGCTTTAGCAAGCGCAGGGGTTAATGCAAGCCATTGCGAATTTACATTAGGGAAGCTTAGTAATCCTTCGTAAAAATCAGCAGACTCGTAAGGGTCTCTGCTTGAGGCGGTAATGGCCAGCATACTCGGGTTTGCGTTATTAACTTTTAAACTACCCGATATAAACTGCAAAATCTCTGTCGCTGCCGGTTCGCTATTAAGCGCAGTATTTACACGCTCTTTTAGCCGCGTGTTGTCGCTTTTTATTTGAGCTACTTCAAGCATATCTATTACAAAATGATATTCTTGATCCGATAAATTATTGAGCTGTTTACTATCAATATCGCGCCATAACCATAACAACTCTTTTTTCGACAATGTGGGCAATGATTTAGCCTGCATTGCTGCCAAATTTTTAATAGTGTTGTTTTTGGCTTGGCTATTATTACTGGGCCAATGTTGCTTTATTTGGCTAATTTTAGTGTGAGAGAGCGCAAATAGATTATGCGTTTTACCCGAGATCTGAGTATTTTTTTCACAGTTTTTGGGGCTTAAACTGGCACATGTTGTGAGAGCTCCCCCCACTAAAACAAGAGTTTGACTAGACTCTTTTGCGCTTACTTGCAGCGAAAAAGCGAAAAGAACAGATAAAAAAGCGGTTATTATTCGCGAATTAGCTACTTTCTTGCTTGGTAAGTATATTTGTTCCATTATGTTACACTCATGTAAAAATTTATAAAAAATGACTTGCGAGAGAGCCTCTCGCTTGCTATAAAAAAAAGGAACTTTAAAACGCGAGTAAGCTAGCACCCATTTGCTGGCTTTGTCAAAAACCTTTTTGGAACGAGAATTATGTTTAAAAAAGCAACATTGCTTACAACATATTTCTACTCACCCCACTACCTTTCGGAGTGGTTTGACGAGTAGCCTACCACCTCACTGATTTCTGTGAGGGGCTCAGCGTGTCATTTCACCACTGCCCTGTCTAAAAAACATAATAATTAAAGCCTTAAGAAATATTAAACCTATTTCTGCGCGCTTAAAAAGACAAAAGGTACTACAATGTTTCGTCAACTAACTATTGCGGCCACAGTAAGCGCTTTACTGAGCCCTATTACCTGTGCGTACGCACAAGAAACTCAAACTGATACCAACATTGAACGAGTAGAAGTAACAGGATCTCGCTTAAAAGGCGTTGATCTTGAAGGCACTATTCCACTAACCGTGTTAGACCAAGATGCAATCAAACGCTCTGGTGCTAATACCATTCATGAATTACTCAAAGATTTATCTGTATTTAAAGGCGGAAGCAGTACGTTCTCAACCTCTGAAAGTGGTGGTACGTCTACCTCTACACCAGCGGGTCAATCAGCAGCGAGCTTACGAGGCATGGGACCTTCGGCAACGCTGACATTAATAAATGGGCGAAGAGTTGCGCCTAGTTCATTTGCTGCAGGTACTGAAAACTTTGTAGATGTTAATTCTATTCCGCTAGCGGCCATTGAACGTATTGATATTTTAGCCACCGGTGCATCAGCCGTTTATGGTGCCGATGCTGTAGCGGGTGTTATTAACTACATTTTAAAAGATGATTTTGAAGGCGCTGAAATCAATACTTCGTTTGCCGATAGCTTTGATCAGCATGACGAAAGTAAAAAGCAGCTAAACTTAGTGTATGGTACAAAAATAGGCGAGAGTAACTTAACGGTATTTGCAGATATATACGACCGTAACGCTTTTAAAGCGACCGATCGCGATTATACCGCCTCACCTTCATTAGTTAATGGTTACTCATATTTACCTAAGCTGGAGAACTCACCGAATATTTATTATTTCAGCAGCCGAGACGGTAACGAACTTCCATCACCAAACTGTAAAACCGAATTAGTGACTACTGAATTTGGTGAACAAATTTGTGCTTACTACTCTAATCAAGATGACTACCTAGATACCCCATTTGAGAGCCTTTCAACCGGCTTTATGTTTAATAGTGAGCTCGGTGGTCTACAATGGCACACTGACTTTTTTTACAGCCAAACCAAGGCAAAAGCGTATTCATCGCCCTCACCTATTAACCAAATTAATGACGACGACGGCCCGTTTATTTTAGAAGACGCCTTATTTATTTACGATAATGCCGATGGTAGTAATGATTTGATGGATCAACTCTACATTGACCCATTTGATACTCAAAGTGGCCGAGAAGTGTATGGTTTTGGTTTTGATGCGCGCTTTAATGCCCCAAGAACGGTGGAAGTAGAAACGAAAAACTTTCGCTTAGTAAGTAGCCTAAGTGGTGAAATTGGCGATTGGGGCTGGGAGTCAGGTGTTACCCTTTCTCGCTCACGTTCAGAGCAAGAAGCGATTGCAGGGGTTTATAATCGTTATCAGTTCCACGGCGCAATAACAGGAGAGCTATGTTCGGATGGCACATTGGCAAACTATGACGGTACTGACTTAAATTGTGCATCGGGAGAGATACTGCCTTTTTACAACCCTTTCCTTCAAGGCGACGCCACTAACGATGCCGTTTTGGCAACAGCGCAAGCTCGCCCAACACGCAGTGGAGAAAGTACTGTTTATGGCTGGGATGCTAATTTTAATGGTGAGCTATTTACCTTTAACGACCTACCTGCCTATGCCTCATTTGGGGTAGAAGCACGCCGTGAAGAGCTAAGCGACATTCCTTCACTTAATTCACAAGCTCAAGCAGATAAAGACTACCTTGTTGATGTATTTGGCTTTGGCTCTAGTTTATCAGAGGCCGATCGCACTCAATATGCCGCGTTTGCTGAATTAAGTATTTCACTGAGTGAGCAAATAGAGCTACAAGCAGCGGGTCGATACGATCATTACGATGACTTTGGTGGCACTTTTAATCCTAAAATTGGTTTGAGCTATCGCCCGACTGACTCGTTAGTTGTTCGTGGTTCATGGTCAACCTCGTTTAGAGCTCCTTCACTTACGCAGGCTGGTGTTAAATTAAGAACCACGCAATCTACTTTTGACTGCGGTGCCAACCAAGCTGTAGCCGATTTATACTGTATGGGTGATGGCACACAAGTGAGTGTTAATTCGTTAGAATTAGGTAACCCTAATTTAAATGCAGAAGAGTCTGAGGCTATTAGTGTTGGTTTTGCATGGAGCCCATCGGCTAATACTAATTTAACCCTTGATTACTGGCAGTTTGATCATGAACAAGTAATCGATACCAACATGACCGCTGTGCTCGACCGTGCTATTACCGATGCATCACTTCGTCACTGTGGCATTGTACCACCGGGCGAGCAAGGCATATCGTACGACGAAGCATTATGCGATGTCACCGACACCAGTGGTTTAAACATAGAGCAAGACGGTGCCAATTTAACTGAGATTTTAGCCAGCTACATTGATGAATTTAACCCGCGTGATGACGAGCTATTTTTACCGCTGTTTCGCGATCATGCTATCCCACTTGAAAACACTGGGTCACAAACTTTAGCTGGCATAGACTTTAAGTTTGACCATCGTTTTGAATTACCAAGCGGCGATTTAACCTTTGCCTTTGACGGCACTCATTACCTTGAGTTTGAACGTAATAAACCTGGGTCTGACTCGTTAGAGAAGTTGGTGGGGACGTATCGTTACCCTGAAAACATTGCGCGTATGTCAATCGATTGGGAAGCGCAAAGTTACTACCTTAACTTAGGTGCAAACTACACTAGTAGCTACGAAGATGATATAGAAGGCCTGCGTGGGCGTGAAATTGATGAACTAGATTCACTTGGCGTATTAGACTCAAAAGGTGAACATCAGGTTGACGATTGGCTCGTTTGGGATTTATCAGCAGGTTACTATGTTAATAAATCACTGACCTTACGCGCGCGCATCAATAATATTTTTGATAAACAGCCACCCACACTTTATGGTTCAAGCCGTGGCTTTGATTCAATTAATCATAATGCCCTAGGTGCTAATTATAAATTAAGTATTAGCTACCGCTTTTAACCGCTTAGCCGCAAAGCAAAACAAACGCTTTGCGGTCTTCCTTTTATTACAGGTCATGGCTACAGTGACACTGCCTATTAAGTGCTAAAGTACGGTTAAGCGTTTATTTACGCATCAACACAATGACCTTTTATTAAAGTGAAATTATGAAACAAAAACAATTTTCTATGCCCGATGCCAGCATTATTTTGCTGTGTGTGGCAGTGATTGCCTATATAGCGACGGTATTTATTACCCCAGGAGTATTTAATGCAGAACCGGGTAGCCATACTGTGCAGCTTTCACAATATCAAGCCGTTAACGACCAACAATCACCGCCTATTTTTGCACAAGGTGGCGACATTGGTTTAGCAAATGTATTGTTTGAAGGCTTAGTGTCGGGTGATAAATATGGTGCAGCGATTGGCGTAATGGCGTTTATTTTAATCACTGGCGGTGCCTTTGGCATTATTATGAAAACCGGTGCGATTAACAACGGCATTCTGGCACTTATTAATAAAACTCAACGGGTTGAATGGCTATTTATTCCCTTACTATTTTTACTATTTTCGTTAGGCGGCGCGGTATTTGGTATGGGCGAAGAAGCTATTGCCTTTTGTATTGTGCTGCTCCCTATTATGCAACAACTTGGCTACGACGCTAAAGTTACCGTGCTCACAACCTATGTGGCCACGCAAATAGGCTTTGCCACCTCATGGATGAACCCTTTTAGCATTGCTATAGCGCAATCGATAGCTGAAATCCCCGTGTTTTCTGGCGCGGGTTTTCGTATGCTAGCGTGGGCGTGTTTTACTCTTGCAGGACTTGTGTTTACCATGCGCTATGCAAAACGCATCAGAATACAAACCCAAAAAGCGGGTGATCAGCCAACAATTAAACTTAGCTTAGCCGATGCACTCACATTATTAGTATTTGTATCAGGCATAGCCTGGGTTGTATGGGGCGTAATGGCTCGCCAATATTATATTCCTGAGCTTGCGGCACAGTTTTTTTGTATTGGTATTATTAGTGCAATAATTGCCATCGTGTTTAAAAAGCTAACCGCGAATGAATGCGCTGATGCTTTTAAAAACGGTGCAAAAGAGTTACTGCCAGCGGCGTTATTGGTCGCACTAGCTAAAGGCATTGTATTACTATTAGGGGGTAGCGATTTAACTACTCCCTCAACCCTAAATACACTGCTGTATTACTGTGCAAGTAGCATAGCCAGTGTGCCAGATTACATCGCGGCTTGGGGAATGCTGGTGTTCCAAAGTGTATTTAACTTTTTTGTTTCATCGGGTTCAGGGCAAGCTGCCATCACTATGCCGTTAATGTCACCACTAGGCGATTTACTCAATGTATCACGGCAAATTGTGGTATTAGCCTTTCAATTAGGAGATGGCTTAACCAATATTTTAATTCCTACTTCAGCTAGTTTAATTGGTTGTTTAGGGGTCGTGAAATTAGATTGGGGAGAGTGGGCTGCGTTTATTTGGCGCTTTGCCCTAGCACTTTTTGTATTAGCAAGCGGCTTTATATTTCTTGCTTATTTTATTAATTATCAATAAAAAGATTTGTTATGTTAACTTTAATTCAAGGTGCAACCGTTTATGCACCTACCTACCTAGGCACACAAGATGTATTAATTGGCGGTGGTAAAATCATTGCTATTGACGAAAATATAACCCTCGACAGCAGTATACTCGTCAAACGGATTGCCGGTAAAAATAAGCTGGTTGCGCCGGGGTTTGTTGATTCGTTAGTGCATATTACCGGTGGCGGTGGCGAGGCTGGATTTGCCAGCCGCACCCCTGAAATGAACCTAACCGATGCCACCTTGTCGGGCACCACCACGGTGGTGGCAGCACTAGGTACAGATTCAAGCTCACGTACGCTGACCAATTTGGTTGCCAAAGCAAAAGGGCTTAAAGAGCAAGGGCTGAATGTATTTTGCCATACGGGTTCGTATCATTTGCCAGCTAAAACACTCAGCCACTCAATCACTGACGACATTATGTATGTAGAAGAGTTTATAGGTGTTGGCGAAGTGGCTATTTCTGATCATCGCAGTAGTCAACCTACGGTACAGCAATTAGCAGAATTAGCAGCTGAGGCAAAAGTAGCCGGTATGCTCAGTGGTAAAAAAGGCACGGTGAGTATTCATGTCGGCCCTGTTGATAGCCATTTAACTATTTTGCATCAGGTGGCTCAGCAAAGTGATATTAAGCTTAAACAGTTTTATCCTACGCATATGAACCGCAATAAAGCACTTCTTGATGCCGGTATTCAATTTTGTGATCATGGCGGTACTATCGACTTTACCACCAGCACTACCGACTACGATTTAGCCCACGGTGAGTTCGCAGCAGCCCATGCCCTTGCTTATTGCTTAGACCAAGGTGTAGCAGCAAATCAACTCACTATGAGCTCAGATGGCCATGCTAGTTTACCTATTTTTGATAAAGACTTTAATTTATTGGGACTTGAGGTAGGTAAAGAGGCGTCTTTATTAACCTCGTTTCAGCAAGCAGTTAAGCAATATAACGTCCCTATTGAGCACGCCTTGATGAGCATAACCAGTAACCCCGCTGATATTTTAGGGCTTAATAAAGGTCGCTTAAAAACAGCGAGCGACGCAGATATTGTACTTCTCGATAAAGAAACTCTGAGTCCTGAGTACGTATGGGCTAACGGCACATTAATGGTGCAAAACCGCCACGCAGTTATAAAAGGGCCGTTTGAGTAACTTTCAACGCAGTTAATTAATTTAACTGCGCTTTTAACCTGTTTAATTATGGCAAAGTTAAAATCGCGGTTATGGTTAATTTTTATGAAATGTTATGCATCGCATTAACTTGCAGGCTATTTTAGTCAGCGTTAAGCTAGCGCTTTATTTAATTAAATATTGATATTCCAAGGCTTTATAATGACTGACAGCACATACCCAATTGGCACACCCGGTACTAAATGGAACGACAGCGACAAAGCACAATGGCTAGCAGGGCAAGTTATAAAGCGTAGCTACCAAGATGAAGTGTTAACGCTAATAAACGAGCTTAAAGGCACATTAACTGTTGAGCAATACGGCGAGCTTAATTACAACGAAGGCTGTTATCCATTATATGCACTGCAAACACCTAATTTTGATGATGCCAAACCAACGGTTTTAATTACCGGTGGCGTGCATGGCTACGAAACTAGTGGCGTGCATGGCGCGCTTAGATTTGCAAAAACCTCTGCTTTAAATCACTCACATCATTTTAATATAGTTATTGCTCCCTGTATTAGCCCTTGGGGGTATGAAACAATTAACCGCTGGAACCCAAACGCAATAGATCCTAACCGCTCGTTTTACGAAAATAGCCCAGCACACGAGTCGGCTGCGGTAATGGCCTATGTAAAATCATTAAATCTTGACCTACTAGCACATATTGATTTACACGAGACAACCAATACTGATAACAGTGAATTTAGGCCAGCGCTTGCAGCACGTGAAGGCACAACCAATACAAATTGGAATATTCCTGATGGGTTTTATTTAGTTGCCGACAGTAAAAAGCCAGTGCCAGAATTTCAAAAAGTGATTATTGAGGGCGTTGCAAAGGTTACGCATATTGCACCAAGCGATGAGAACAACGCGTTAATTGGCGTACCGCAGGAACAATTTGGTGTTATTAACTATGCTGCGCGCGAATTAGGTTTATGTATGGGCTTTACCGATGCACCTTTTGTAACAACAACAGAAGTATACCCAGATAGCCCTAGCGCAAACAGCGAGCAATGTATTTTAGCGCAAGTGGCTGTTATAAACAGCGCGCTAAACTATTTAAATAAGTAGAGCTAGTTTTTTGTTGCTACGTTAATTAAATGTGTGATTTATTGAGCGTAGCAAAAATTTAATAAAAAATAATAGAGAGCACACATTGAAAGTGGATAAAAATAAACACCATGATTTTTCATTAAATAATGACTATGGCAACGTTAATTTTTCTGTTGATAACAACATCATTGTTGCAGAGTTTTCAGGAAGCATCGATACAGATTTATTGAGCACTTTTGGTGAAAGACTCATTAGCACTACAACTCAGTTTAATGGCACCCCTTGGGGCTACATTAGCGACTCACGAAAAGTATTAGCAGCGACGCCTGAAGCCGAGCTATTACTCACTAAAATTGGTCAAAAAATGCAATCTGCAAATTGCATTATTAGCGCTTTTGTAATGACATCTGCTATTGCTATAAGCCAAATGTCACGAGTTCTGCAAAGTGTTGGCAGAGATAGCTCTAAATGTATTTTTAGTGATATTACAAGTGCAAAGCAATATGTTAGTGAACACCTTAAAAACAGCCAAGCGGATTAATCACTTAATCAACTTGGCGATTAATTACTTAGTTTTTATAAAACTGACTATCTTTGGTGATAGTAATATTCGCATCCTCCTGCGCAGTAACTACAAATCGTAATTTACTCACTTTTTGTTTAATGTCGTATCCATCTGCAGTCACTGTTACCGGTATGCTTTTCATTAAACCTGGCTGAACAAGCGTAAGCTCAGGACTTTGCAGCGTTGCGCCTGGTAATCCTTCAATAGCAATAGTGTAATGCATAGATTGCTGTGTTTTATTTATAATGGTCAGTGTGTATGGGTTTTCGACTAAGCCCTCATAGTTTACTCTGTAAAGTGCATTTCTATCACGAAGTACAGAGGCCTCTATTGGTGTGCGCTGCACCATCCATGCAAACATAGATATAATAAGCAATGCAGTCAAAGCACCATAACCTACCAGTTTTAGCCTAAATGGGTTGGTTTTTTTACCCTCCATTTGTTTTTCGCTAGCGTATTTAATTAACCCTTTGTCGTATCCAAACTTGGTCATTGTGTCGTCACAAGCATCAATGCATAAACCACAATTTATACATTCATATTGCAAACCATTTCTAATATCAATACCCGCTGGGCACACTTCAACACATAAATTACAATCTACACAATCACCTAAATTTAGTGACTTTGGATCGGCTTTACGCTTACGTGGCCCGCGGCTTTCTCCTCGTTCTGCATCATAAGTAACCACTAGGGTATCTTTATCAAACATCACTGACTGAAAACGTGAATACGGGCATGCAATTGTGCACATTTTTTCTCTTAAAAACCCAGCATTGCCGTACGTACACCCTGCGAAAAAAAGCACCCAAAAGGTGGTAATGCCAGACCAATCGAACGTAAACATTTCTAAGTATAAGCTTTTAGCCGGAATAAAATACGCCATAAATGAGGTCGCTGTTAAAACAGAAATAACTATCCACGCGCTGTGTTTAGTTATTTTTTTACGCCAAGTGCTGAATGTCCATTGTGTCTTATCAAGTTTTATACGTTGATTACGTGTCCCTTCTATACGTTGCTCAACCCACGAAAACATCAACATCCATATTGTTTGCGGGCAAGTATAGCCACACCAAACTCGACCTAGCCAGTTAGTGACAAAGAATAATGCAAATGCTCCCACCATAAAAAGCATCGCTAAAATCATAAAGTCTTGAGGAAGAAGTGTTAAGCCAAATATAGTAAAGGTTTGTGTGGCTACATCTAACAGTACAGCCTGCTGCCCGTTATATTGAATCCATGGAATGGCAATAAACGTTAGCATTAGTAACCAGCCTAAATTGCGGCGTATTCGTTGGAAAAAGCCTTTTTGCTCGCGAATATAAATAGGCCCTGAGTTATAGGGCTTAATGATCATATCTTCTTCTTTAATATCAAACTTCATTTTGCTTACTTAATTATGACGGATGTTAATTAAGTATTTGCAACTTTCAGACCAAGCTGAAATTTCACTTATGTTGTTGATATTAAATTATTTATTATTTTAGCCTTATTTTATATTCGCGATATAAAGCGAAACTCGCTATATATCGCGATTATTTTCTAATGCCTAGCTTTCGCATTTTTGAGCGAAGTGTACTTTCAGGTAAACCTAACTTAATTGCAGCGCCTTTATTACCTGAAATTTGCCAGTTACACAGTATTAAAACACGTGTTATGTGCTGCTTTTGCGCCTCATCGAGAGTGAGAGATGAATCCATACTAGGCGTATTTTCACCACTAAGTGGTTGATTAAGCTGTAATATAGGTTGTTTAGATAAGATTGCTTCGCGTTCTAACACATTTTGCAGCTCTCTGATATTACCTGGCCAATCATAGGCTTGAAGTTTAGTAATTGCTTTTTGACTTAAGCCTTTTAGCTGCTTACCTAAACGTTTATTTAATTGCTGTATTAAATTGCTGCATAGGAAAGGGATATCTTCTTTTCGCTCTCTAAGAGCGGGGACTTTAATAGGAAATACATTAAGCCGATAATATAAGTCTATTCTAAAACTGCCCTTTTGTACCATCTGCCATAAATCGCGGTTTGTTGCCGCAATAACCCGAATGTTAACGTTTAAGGTTTGACTACCGCCTACTCGTTCAAACTCTTGCTCTTGCAGCACTCTGAGTAGTTTACTTTGTGCCTCAATGGGTAACTCGGCAATTTCATCTAAAAAAAGCGTGCCTTTATCGGCTAGTTCAAATCGACCTTTACGGCGCTCGTTTGCTCCTGTGAATGCGCCTTTTTCGTGCCCGAATAACTCAGATTCCAATAAACTTGGTGTAAAAGCAGCGCAATTTACTTTAATAAAAGGGTGTTTGCTACGGGTGCTTAGTCTGTATAAGTTACGGGCTACTAGCTCTTTACCGGTGCCATTCTCACCCAAAATAAGTACCGTAGTGTCGGTTTCACTGACTAGTTTTATTTGCTCCAGCATAGTTTGAAACACGTGACTTTGCCCTACAAGTCCAGAATCTTGCCAGTCTTGATTTAGCTCTGCAATCAAATAATTGTTTTCGTCTTTTAATTGCTCGCTCAACTGCTTTATTTTTATGAGCGCATTTTGTAAGTCACTTTGCGTTTGTTGCTGCTGCGATATGTCGCGAAATACTGCAACAGCACCAATGAGTTGGTTATTTCGATACACTGGGGTGGATGTATATTCAACGGCAAATGAGCTACCGTCTTTGCGCCAAAATATTTCGTTGTTTACTTCTCGGCGCTTACCATCAAACATAGTGCAGTAAATTTGGCACTCATCGGCAGGGTAAGGTGTACCATCTACACGAGTATGATGATGATATTGGTGTATTTTTTTTCCTAATAACTCATCAGATTTCCAGCCAGTCATACGCTCTGCTGCTGGATTTACAAATACAGCGTTTCCAGATAAATCAAATCCGTATATTCCCTCGCCTACAGCATTAAGTAGTAACTCTGGATCGTTTAAAAATTGCTTTATCATAACCACACCTCGCGAAATATCACGAGTATTATGACAACTTTAACAAATGACTGCACCTGTAACTTTACAAGTTTATTTACCCATTTTATGAATAGTGACTGAAAAGTCCTCGCACATCTATTTTTGCGCCCAAACGCGCCGCAATTAAATACAAGCCTGCAAGTTTTCGGTGTATAAACAGTGCATCGACAGGTGGAGTGTGCCACTGCTGTGATTGGGCGCTGAGTTCAAGCCCTGCGTTTTTAATTTTAAGTGCCAGCTCGCTGTTTTTAAAATCAAAATTACCATTATAACGAAGAGGTTCGCACGCCATTAAAAACAAATCTATGACATTGTTTTTATAGTCATCCAATATGTCATCTTTAAAATAACCAATTTTCGATGCTGCGTTTAATACGCCCTCTCGGTTATTTTCGCTTCCTGCCTTAAATAGTGCCAAATAAGCAGAACTCAACTCATTTGATATTTCTCGTGTTGCACCAAAATCAAATAAAACGATTTTTTGTGTATCTGATTGATAGTGAAAATTAGCAAAGTTGGGATCGGTTTGAATAAGTTTAAACTCAAACATCTCTTTAAAAAACAAATTAATTAGCTGCTCAGCAACAAAACTCTGCTGGCTTTGTGGAAGTGCTGTGATGCGCTCTATTGGTTCAGCGTTTACATATTCCATAGTCAGCACTTGCTTCGTACTATGAGCAGTGTAAACATTGGGCACCTTAAAATTAGTGTTGCCTTTAAGCGCAGTTTTATAACGTATTAAGTAATCAGCCTCTCGCAGGTAATCGGCCTCAGCAAGCAGCTGGGCTTTAGCCTCGTTAACTAGGGGTTTTATGTCGAGCTCTTTAGGTAGTAAGCGCGATAACGTTAACAACGTAATAACGTTATCTACATCGCTTACAACACTTTTTGCTATTCCCGGATATTGAACCTTAACTGCGAGCTTATCGCCATTTTCTTGATACGCTAAATGCACTTGCCCTATAGAAGCGGCTGCAAAAGGTCTAAGTTCAATGTGAGAAAAACGAGAAAGCCAGTCATCCCCCCATTGTATTTTAAGTACTTCAACCAGCTGTTTATGAGGCATTGGATTTGCATCTGAGCGCAGCAGCGCAAGTAACTGGGCAAGCTCAGGGCTTAGCAAGTCACCGGCATCCATAGATAACAGCTGACCTAATTTCATTGCTGCACCACGAAGGTGTGATAGCTGCACTGCAAGTTTTTCAATGTTTTTGGGCTGCAAAAGTAAACGTTTGTTATCCCAGCCTTTGCCTGTTAACGCACTTTTTGCGCCATCAACCAGCATATTGCTAGCAACCCCTGTTGCCAACGAGCCTAATTTTGCAAACCGAGAAAGACGAGACGTGGGCACATTACGCGGTGCAGCCATAATTTTTATAACCTAATTAGCCTGTAAATAGGCTAATTAATACGATTAATTAAGGCTGGTCGATCTACTTAGTCTGGTTATTTATAATCGAGGAACCAGTTTAATTGCGCCTTGTGCTACTTTCATATCGAGTGGTAATTTGCTCAATAGCATCATTTTAGGGTCATTCATATTTAGTGTGTATACAGGGTTATTTGCTAAAAATGTATTAATTACACCCATTGCTTGATCGTCAAGCGCGCCAATGTTGCCTCTAAAACCACCCGCATCAACGCTTGACCCCAATAATTTTACATTACGTAAAAACACCGCTTTTTTCTCGCTGTCGTAGTATGGGCTCCCTTCTATTTGAAGCTTTAAACGAATTGGGTATTTAAGTGCAAAAGCGTTAATTTCTGCGCTAGAGTCGGCACCGAGTACAACAACATCGCTATTATTAGGCCCAATATCAACACTTAAATCATTAACGTTGAGCTGAACAGGTAGCCCCATCAGTTTTACTTTCTCGCTAAGTTTAGGGAGCTGTTGAGCCAGTGCGCTTTCTACTTCAGCATTTGTAAATGAATATACAGATACACCTTGTGTGCTATTACAGGCGGTTAAAAAAAATGTGGTAATAAGTAGTAAAATTCTCATAGTGAGCCCTTTATTTTATTGTATATAAAAGGCCGCTATTTAAGCGGCCTTTTAACGTTTTATCAACAGTTGAAGCAACGTTGATGATTAAGCTGCAAGTGTCGATTTTAGCCGTACTAGTGTCTCAGGTTCAACTGAACCGTTACTGAGCGCAAGCAACTGTTTTAAATAATAATTTAAATCAGCATGATCACCACGATGTTTATCATCAAGCATAGCAACTTGCTCTGCCATTCTAAGAGATGCATTTGGCGAATTCACATTCGCTAAAATTTCCATACGCGTTATGAGCTGCTCTACATTTAGTGATGTTTTTAAAGTTGCTTGATACTGAGCCGGTATTTCTTCATTATTTTGAAGTGCACTAAGTAATGCTTCTAAATTAGCTTGCTCTGATTTAGTCATAAGCACTGACACTTTTTCATCAATAGCCTTTAGCAATGCAGCCACCTTTGGTGCAAGCGTTCTAAACTGTGCATAGCCCTTAACCTTAGTTTCTAGATCATGAAGTTGCGCACGCTGCTCCACCGCCTCTAATACCGCTTCTAATTCAGCTAGTTCTGCAGCGGCTTGTTTATCAGACTCATTTTGCTCAAGCTTTTGTTGCTCAAATTCGGTACTGCGCTTACTAAATGCTTCATCATTATACTGACGAAATTTTTGCCACAACGCATTTTCGGCTTTTAAACCTGCAAAACCAATAGTTTGCCATTGCTGCTGCATTTGCTTTAAGGCTTGGCAAGCACTTGCTAAATCGTCACTTTGCGATAGTTGCTGGGCTTGCTCAACTAAATCATTTTTAAGTGCAGCATTACCTTTATGAAACGCATTTAATAAACCAAGCACCTGTTGTTGCTCGCTTTTATAGCGATCGTTTAATACTCGATATGTTTTTGGGTCAACTTTTCCTACACTGCGCCATGCTTTATTTAGCTTATTGTATTGGCTTTCAAACTGTTTCCAATCAAAGCCATCTTCACTGGTTGGCTCTAAACCAAGCGTGTGCATATCTGTAATTATGCTTTCACGTTGCAACTTCGCTGCATCGCGTTTCTCTTCTTGCTCGGCAAAGTAACTACGACAAGGTGCAAACAATATTTCAATATGTTCATCGAACTGAACACCTTGTTGTTTTTCTTCGTCTGTATCTAAACGCCCAAGTTCATTCCAACGTGTGCGTAACATTTTTACTTGTTCGGCACGCTGCTGTGGGTCGGTGCATTCTTGCTCAGTTAGCTGAGTTACTTCTTCTAGTAACGCAACACGCTTCGGTGCAGCAGCGTATTTTTGCCAATCTTTTGCATCGGCAAGTTGTTGCTCTAGCTCTGCTTTAATATTTTCAAGCGGTTGCTGGTAGCGTGCTGTTAATGTATTAAATAGCTCTTCAAAACCTTTAAATACACCAAATGCCACATTAAACCGGCCTTCTTCAATTAAGCGCTTAACATCACGAGCTTTGCGCTTTGCCTGACTCTGATTTTTTTCAAGCGGTTTAATTAAGTCATTCATTAATGCTAAAAATTGCTTTTTATGTGCATTTAACTCCGCTTTAAACTTACCTTGTAATGTACTATCTAAAATAGATAAGTGCCCACGAGTCTCTTTAAACGCTTGATTAAAAGCTGAAAGAGTTTCGTCATACTGCTCAAGGGTTTGTGCTGGTTCAATTAGTTTTAAAGCGGTTAGTGCCTCTTTGTATTGCGCAATAGCAGTTGTTAGTTCAGGTAATTTGGCTACTTGAGAAAATAAACTCTCAAGCTTTACGATTACCGCTTTAGACTGTGCGTTGTTTTCAAGCTCAGTCTCTGTGATCGCTTGTTTCGCTTGCGCTACTTTAGCGTCGAGCCAATCTTGTTGAATTTGCTCAGGGGTTTCTAAACCAACCTGAAGTGCATTTTCAATTTCATCGCTTAATGCTTCAAGCGTTGCTAATGCAAGTAATTGGCGCTGTTTTAATGCTAAAAGTTGCTGCTCTTTATCGTGCTCGGTTTTTAGTTGAGCGATATGTGTGTCAAGCTTGCTGGTAATAGCGATGTACTTTTCATCTAGCGCTTTTATCCGTTCCGTTGTTAGCCATTTAAGCTCTAATGCTTGCCATTGAGCCATTAATTCAGCAGCCTGTGGGTTTACAATCGCAAAGTCTGTTTTTTCACGTAATGCATTAAGTTTGGCTAAAATAACACGCGTTGAGTTTTCAACTTCTTGTGGCATTTCCTTAGCCAAACGTTCATTTTCAATATGCGTATCAAGGGTGGCTTTTGCTTCCCCTTTAGCGTGTTTAGCAAGTGGTTTGGTAAGCTGATGGTTAATGACTAACTCAATTAACTGCGCTTGTAACTCTTCGCTGCCCTCTTTGAAAGCTTTTTCAACTAATTTTGGATTTGCTAAACGCTTAAGTAATTTAACGCGAACTTTTAGTTCTTTCTCTGCAAACGCCAGTTTTTCTAATGTTTTTACAGGAGCAAAGCGCTCTATATATTCACTTTTAATTTGCGGTGTCAGTGTGCTTTCGCTATTTAAAACGGCATTTGATATTTGCTGCTCGGCAATATCTTTTAGCGCTTGATCTTGTTTGTAGGCTTTCCACCACAGTGGTAAATCATTTACCTTTTGAAGCGCCTTACGGCGTATTTCTGCAGAGCTATCTTCTAATGCAAGTGTATTTAAAATACTTGCATCGCGCTGCGTGTCTAGCTTTTCAATTGCATCAAGACGAACCTGTTGCTTGGGGTGTTTCCATTTTGGCGTAAAAAGGTGCTTAAAGATCATGTTCACTAAACCTAGCTATTTCGTTGTCTGATTTGAATTCTTTTTGTAGTTGCGCTTTTGTCTTTTGGATCATTTCACCATTAGCACCAATCGTAAATTGCTCGTTCGATTGAGCCACCTTTGCTTGATACAACATAACCAACTGCACTGTTTGTTGCTTTTGCTCATCTGATAATACAGTGCCATCTGGCCATTTGCCTGTTGATGCACCATATTGCAAGCGTTCAAATAATTCTGGAGTTATATTTTCTACAAGTTTATCGATATTCATGTCATCTTTTCTTTTTAAGAGTCACTAAAACAATACGGTTAATAAGATACCAAATACACCCTACGCCAATGGCGATGGTGTAAGCATACCACTCAAGGGTTTCTTTTTGCGGTTGTAAAAAATACAAACAGAAAAAACCACCCAAAAATATGATAAGTGCTAAGAAGGAGTGATTTATAAACATCTGCTTTTTTTTAATTTGCTGTTCGCGCTGAAGTTGTTGAACCTGCTCGTCATTTAGCTCTGAAATGTTACTTTCGCAATGCGGGCATTGCTTGTATTTATCTGAAATTGATTTTGCACATTTTGGGCAACGAATTATCGCCATACATATCTCCATACTACGCATAAAAAAAGCGCCTTGCGGCGCCTTTATTGTACTTGTTTTATTTGTCGTTGTCTTTTTTCAATTTAAACCAACAATAGATAATATCACTTTCTGTTATTGGCTTAAATCCACTTCTCCACAAACTAGCAAGTACGTTGTATATTGAATCACTCAGGATCTTTAGATTGCTTTTCAAGGCGCTTTTCCCAAAAAGTAGCATTTTTTATGCCTAACTTAACTGGGTCGAAAGTTATTTTGCCGCCTTTTTTCTTTTGATCTTCGTAATCGCTTAAACATAGTAGTGCTGGTTTTGCGACAAAAAATATAGCTAAAATGCCTAATATATTGATCCATGCCATTAAACCTACGCCTATGTCGCCAATAGTCCAAATATAACCCGAGCTATTGACCATACCGTACGCAACCATAAACATTATCACAAACTTCACAATAACGAGTGGAATACTGCCTTTAAAATAACGATTTAAGTATGCAATGTTAGTTTCGGCAATGAAGTAGTAAGCTAAAATTGTAGTGAACGCAAAGAAGAACAGTGCAATGCCTACAAATGCTTCGCCAAACCCGCCAAATACGCTGAATAATGCCATTTGTGTAAATGCTGCAGAACCGACTTCTGTTGCTGCATCAACATTTTGTACAATAAATTGGCCTGCAGGTAGCTCGCCAACAATGTTGTATTGTTGTGTTAATAAAATCATAAGTGCAGTTGCGGTACATACAAAGATGGTATCTACGTAAACTGAAAAAGCCTGAACTAAACCTTGCTGTGCTGGGTGGTCTACCTCTGCAGCAGAGGCTGCATGCGGCCCAGTACCTTGGCCTGCTTCGTTTGAGTATATTCCACGTTTTACGCCCCAACCAATTGCAGCACCAAATCCTGCTTGAGCTGTAAAGGCATCGCTTATAATCATGGCGAAAATATCTGGTACTCTATCGATGTGTAAAAATACAACAATTAAGGCAAGTACAATGTAACCTAGTGCCATAAACGGCACTACAATTTGGGTAAAGTTAGCAATACGTTTTATGCCACCGAAAATAATAAAAGCTAAAACGATAAGAATAATAGCCAGCGCAACTAACTTAAAGCTGCCTACATCGCCAAAGCTGGTCGATACCATAGTCCCGTCGCCAAATACTTGAGTAAACGCATTACCTACTGCATTTGCTTGTACACCAGGAAGGAACACACCACACGCAACAACGGCAGAAATAGCAAATAGGATGGCTAGCCACTTTTGCTTTAAACAACGGTCAAAGTAAAACGCAGGTCCACCACGGTACTGGCCGTTTTCTTCTTCTTTATAAATTTGACCCAGCGTTGACTCGGCATAGGCCGTACTTGCACCTAAAAATGCAACAACCCACATCCAAAAAATTGCCCCCGGACCACCAAAGCCAATAGCTGCAGCAACACCGGCAATGTTACCTACACCAACTCGCCCCGATAAAGACACAGCCAGTGCTTGGAAAGAAGAAATGCCTTTTGCAGATGTGTTAGGACTAAATAATAACTTACACATTTCTTTAAAATGTCGAACTTGGGCAAATCGAGTTAATACAGAATAAAACAAGCCCGCGCCAAGGCATAAGTAAATAAGGGCATTACTCCAAACAACATCATTAACAGCGCTTACAAAAGCTTCCATGAATATCCTCTATAGTTATATTTTTTATTATGAATTACGAGACTCTGTTTTAGCTACTCAGAATGCGCGACACAAAGCGATTAAAAATCAGGCTTCAATTCGCCTATCTTTAATTCGATTGTTATTGATATTAACTTAAGTTGGCTAACTTTGTTAACACTTAATTTTCATATTTAGAGATAAAACGTGCGCTTTGGCGTCGTGTTTGAGGGTTATTTAACCAGTAATTTGAATTATATGAATATGCTAAGGACTTATACAGCGTGATTAAAATCTATTTTTGATTGAAGTGATTTATAAAAAGGGCTTTATATCTATTCGCTTAATTAAGTTATCTATTTTAAAGCTAGAAAAGCGTGTTAATAGCTAGGCAAAAAATTCGCTATTTAGTTGCTCTTAATAAGAGTTTTGACGCAAGTAGCGACAAGTTTAGCCTCGTAAAATGATTATGTATTATTGCGGATTGGTATTATGTTAATTCGTTGTAGATTTGAATAAAAAAAGGCACCAAAAATTGATGCCTTTTCTAAATACTCTATCTGAGCGTATCAACCACATTTACAATGGCTGCTAATGTGTCTTGACCAAACTGGTACGAACGACGATCTGACCAGCCATAATCTGGATCTGGTAAATCGTTGTTATCTTTAAACGGCATTTCAATGGTGTATGTAAGCGCTTTAAACTCTTCAGCCGTTGCCGACGAAGCCACGGTTAACAAAGCCTCACCTGGCTCATCTTTCGGGTAGCCGTGCTCATCTTGAAACTCAGGTGTTATTGTTAGTAACGCCGCTTTAAAGTTATCTTCTAAGTTTTTAAGGCGGTCGTCGTAACTTGGAATACCTTCACTGCCTGCAACAAAGTTATAAGGAATAGCTTCATCACCATGAATATCAAGGTGCATATCTAAACCTGTTTCGCGCATTTTATTAAGCACAAAATAGACTTCAGGGCTGTTTTCAATCGATGGTGTTTGCCATTCACGATTTAAGTTAACACCTTTAGCATTGGTACGTAAATGTCCGCGCACACTGCCATCAGGGTTCATGTTTGGCACAATATAGAATACTGCTTTTGATAATAATGCTGCAGCATGCGGGTCTTCGTCATCAAGTAATTTATGAAGTAAGCCTTCTACAAACCATTCAGCCATTGTTTCACCTGGGTGCTGACGTGCAGTTACCCAAATGACTTTTTTATCTTCACTTGGCTCACCTATTTTTAGCACGCTGATATCGCGCCCATCAAGTGTTTCACCTAATGTTTGAAGCTGGCAAGCACCTTGAGCTTGTGCCCAAGAAAGTAAGTCTAAATGGCGGTCGTAGCTGTATGGTGCGAAGTAAGCAAAATAAACACTGCCGCACTCTGGCTCTATTTCAAAGCTTAGCGTGCCATTTTCATAGCTTGATGGAACACGAAACCATGTTTGGCGATCGTAAGAAGCAACTGCTTGGTAGCCCTCCCAACCATCTGGGTATGCTGATTTTTCAAGCTGATTAATATTAAGCTTATGTAATTGATAAGGCGTTGTTTCTAATCGAAAGTGAAACCACTGGTAAAATTCAGAATTGTGATCGTTATTAATCTCTAATTGAATATTAAGCGGATCGGTTGCATCAATGACTTTGATATTACCACTGTCGAAATTACTGCTGATTTTCATGAAAAAACCTTTAATTTTAATAAGCTCATCTGCATTGTAACTAGCAGAACTAACATCGCGAGCAATAATACTCGCACTAAACAGAGCGTATTGTGGAATAACTACGCTCGCTGTATTTTAATGATTAAAGCGTAGCATAAGGCACGCACATTAAAAATAATGACACATTAAAAAAGCCAGCTAAACGCTGGCTTTTGGATACTAAATATACATTAGCGTGGTAGGCTTGGGAATGACACTTCAGCCATATCTCGCATACAACGAACTACTTGGCAGCTATAGCCAAATTCATTATCGTACCATACGTATAAAACAATACGGTTATCGTCAACAATTGTTGCTTGCGAGTCAACAACACCAGCATAACGGCTGCCCACTAAATCGGTAGACACTATCTCTGTAGACGCTGTGTAATCAATTTGATCACGTAAGTCTGAATGCAGTGCTGTATCGCGTAAAAATGCGTTTAGCTCTTCAACCGACGTACTTGTGGCTAAGTTTAGGTTCAAGATAGCAAGCGAAACGTTTGGTGTAGGAACGCGAATCGCGTTACCTGTTAACTTGCCTTCAAGCTCTGGTAACGCTTTAGATACCGCCTTTGCCGCACCCGTCTCAGTAATTACCATGTTAAGGGCTGCAGCTCGACCACGGCGCTCTGCTTTGTGATAGTTGTCAATTAGGTTTTGATCGTTTGTGTACGAGTGAACCGTTTCAACGTGGCCATTATTAATACCAAACTTGTCGTTTAATGCTTTTAACGTTGGCGTAATCGCATTTGTTGTACAACTTGCTGCACACACAATTTTATCTTCAGATAAAATATCTTGGTTATTTACACCATATACGATGTTTTTAATATTACCTTTAGCCGGTGCCGTTAGTAATACTTTAGCCGCGCCTTTGCACTCTAAATGCTGACCAAGACCGGCTTCATCTTTCCAAATACCTGTGTTATCAACAATTAACGCATTCTCGATACCGTATTGTGTGTAATCGATTTCGCTAGGCGAATTTGCATAAATAACCTGAATGTAACTGCCGTTCGCTTTAATTGCATTACGTTCTTTATCAATAGTGATTGAACCATTAAATGGGCCATGAATTGAATCACGACGCAATAAACTGGCACGTTTTTCGAGGTCACCCTCTTTACCGCCACGCACAACGATTGCACGTAGACGTAAATCGGCGTAAGGGCCCGATTTTTCAATTAATAAGCGAGCAAGCAAACGGCCAATACGGCCAAAGCCATAAAGGACTACATCACGTGGCTCTTTTACAGTCGAATTGGCTATTTCTGCTAATTCATCTTTAACAAACTCTTCAACTGAACGGCCGTTTGCAACGTCGCCGTATAAGTAGCTATATGCCAGCTTACCAATATCAATACGAGCAGAGTTTAATTCCATTTTGCTGATTGCTTCTAAAAACGGGAAGCTTTCGCGTAAACGTAATTTTGTGCCTTCAAATTGTGCAACAGTTTTGTGAGATTTAATAATTTCAATTGTGCTGGCATTTACGAGAGGACGGCCATATACAGCAATTTCAATACCACGATTACGGTAAAGCTTACCAATAATAGGTTGCATACTTTCAGCGTAATCTTGGCGTTCTTGCCAACTATTTGTGTATTCTAACTCGTGAGATGAGGTCATTTTATTTACCTAAATTTATCATTTTGAACGGATAGCCTTTAAAAGTGCACTATATTTTGAGAGTAATGCACTTCAGGCACGGCTATTCTAATTTAATCTGAAGTTATTCTCTACTGTTAGGCGTTAAATGATTGCGCTAGAATAGCTGTGTAGATATTTATTTGGGGTTAAGGAATGCTAAAAAGAGCAAGTATATTACTTGGATTACTAACATTAGCGGGTTGTGAAGACCCTGTGACGTTGGCACAAGTTTGTAAGGAAACACCCGGTTTTTGTGCTGATCTAAACAAAGATAGTCATTGTAAGGACGAGCGTGCTGAAGTTATTTTAAAGCGTTACAGTGAATACAAAGAGCCAACGGATGAAAATAAATATCAATTATTAAAAGAATTTGAGACATACAACCAATGTATAACATTGGCAGCCAAAATTGAGCACATAAAGCTCAAAGCTAAAAAAACGTCTCGAATAGATGGGCAGCTTACTAGCATTAAAGAAATGACACGCCTTTATCAAGACACTGTAAATACTAATCACCCCGGTTTACTTTATTACCATTGGTCAAGAAACAATAATCAAGGTGCATTAAGTAAGCTTTTAGCCATAGAAAACGATCCAAGCGTTACCCAAAGTGCAGAGATGCAGTTCTTTTTAGCGTCTTACTATATTAAATTTGATGACGATAAAACCATTGATTTACTCTATAAAACATTAGAGCTAAATGAAAAAGGGAACCTACCTAACCCTGAAGTATACACCTCACTAATTAGCCTTTTTTATAAACATGATAAATTTAAACATGCCTATATTTTTTCAAAAGTGGCACAAATGTCGGGTATCGAAAATATAGATTTATTTGAAATAGAACAAGAGCTGTTAAGCACAGGTAAAAACTTATCAGGCCTTGATTCGCTTGCTGAGCAAACCTATCAACAAGTATTAGAAGGTGAATTTGTATCACCTAGAGAATTTTAACAAAATACTCAACCCGCTTACCTAAACGTTAAGCGGCTGTGTAATAAAAAAGGCAGCTTTCGCTGCCTTTTTTTATTTTGCTTTGCTGGTACCCACTTCAACACGGGTCTTTAATTTTTGGCCCGGTCTAAAGGTGACAACACGACGCGCCGAAATAGGAATGTCTTCGCCTGTTTTCGGATTACGCCCTGGTCTTTCTTTTTTGTCTCGAAGATCAAAGTTACCAAATCCAGAAAGCTTAACCTGCTCTCCTTTTTCTAGCGCTGAGCGGATTTCTTCAAAAAACGCTTCAACTAAATCTTTGGCATCTTTTTTATTGATCCCGAGCTTTTCAAATAGGTGTTCAGCTATGTCGGCTTTAGTAAGCGCCATATCTAGTCCCTCAACGATGCATTAAACTTTTCGGCCAATTCGGCCACCACGTTATCAACTACTAGATTGATATCTTTCTCTTCGAGTGTTCTATCAACCGCTTGCAGTGTTAGAGCAATCGCCAAACTCTTATAATTTGGCTCAATACCTTTGCCCTTATACACATCGAATAAGTTTAGGTCAACCAATTGATTTCCGCCAACTTTTTCTATAGCGTTTAAAATATCGCCAGATTTAACGCTGTCGGCCACTAAAATCGCGATGTCGCGACGGTTTGAAGGAAATTTAGACACGTTTTCAGCTTGTGGTAAATTTCTTTTTTCAATTGCTGACATTTCAATTTCAAATACAAAAGTTGCGTTATTGATATCTAACGACTTTTGCGCTTGAGGATGTAATGCACCAAAAAAGCCAACCTTTTTCCCATCAACATAAATAACAGCTGACTGGCCAGGATGAAGTCCATCAGATTGTTCAGCTTTAATTTCGAAACGGCTCACGTCATTTGTAATAGCAAGTAATGCTTCAACATCACCTTTTAAATCGTAGAAATCAACGTTTCGTTTTTCTTCAACCCAATGCTCTCCATGTGCTAAACCAGTAATAACACCACCAATCACAGGTACTTGGCATACACCATTTTCAGCATTTTCATCGCTTATAAATTTAAGGCCATGCTCGAATAACCTAATGCGAGGTTGTTGACGATTTTGGTTGTATGCAACAGACGCTAATAAACCCGGCATTAAACTGACACGCATTGCTGACATTTCAATTGAAATAGGATGCGGTAGAACAAGTGCATCACTTCGTGGATGCAAAATAGCTTGAGCCTTAGGATCAACGAAGCTGTAAGTAATCGCTTCTTGATACCCACGCGTTACTAACGTATTACGGAATTTGCTTAGCGCAATACTCGCTTCGTTATGCGTTGTCATTTTAAGTTTTGCAGTTGGTGCCACATTTGGGATACTGTTATAACCGTATACGCGCGCAACTTCTTCAATTAAGTCTTCTTCAATGCGAATATCAAAACGGTAGCTTGGTATGTCCGCACTCCAGCTATCATTTTCAACTTTAACATCAAGGCCTAAACGAGTCAGAATATCAGTTACTTTAGCATCATCAATATGATGACCTATTACGCGGTCTAAACGAGAACGACGCAAACGTACTTCAGTCACTTTTGGTAGTTTATCGGCTGCAACAGCTTCAACTACAGGACCTGCTTGACCACCAACAATTTCTAAAAGTAACGCTGTAGCACGCTGCATTGCATCATGTTGTAGTGCAAAGTCTACTCCACGCTCATAACGATGTGACGCATCGGTATGTAAACCGTAGCTACGCGCTTGCCCAGCAATTGCTACCGGGTTAAAGAACGCACTTTCAAGCAGTATGTCTGTTGTTTTTTCAGTAACGCCAGATTGCTCACCACCAAAAATGCCAGCAATTGCGAGTGCTTTATTATGATCGGCTATCACAAGTGTTGATTCTTTTAATTTAGCGGCATTGCCATCAAGTAATACAAGCTCTTCACCAACATTAGCATTACGTACTTTAATACCGCCTTCAATTGTATTTAAATCAAAAGCATGCATCGGGTGACCAAGTTCTAGTAGTACATAGTTTGTTATGTCAACAACCGGATCGATTGAACGCACGCCACTACGGCGTAGTTTTTCAACCATCCAAAGTGGTGTTTCTGCATCAAGGTTAATTCCCTTAATTACACGACCTAAATAACGAGGACAAGCATCTTCATTAACTAGTTCAATTGATACTTTATCGTCAATTGTTGGTGTTACAGCTGGTATTTCTAATACATTTACATCTGTACTATTTAAAACGCCTACCTCACGTGCAAGGCCTTTAATGCCTAAACAGTCACCACGATTTGGCGTTAAATCAACATCAATGATGTTATCGTCAAGGCTTAGATATTCACGTAAGTCAGTGCCAATTGGTGCATCACTTGGTAACTCCATGATGCCTTCACCCTCTTCGCTAATACCTAGCTCGTCGAATGCACATAACATCCCATGAGAAGGCTGACCGCGTAGCTTCGCTTTTTTAATTTTGAAATCGCCAGGTAACACAGCACCTACGGTTGCTACAGCAACTTTTATGCCTTGGCGACAGTTTGGTGCACCACATACAATATCTAGCAGTTCATCACCACCAACATTAATTTTTGTTACACGTAGCTTATCTGCATCAGGGTGCTGGCCACATTCAACAACTTCACCAACAACAACACCATTAAACTTGGCTGCAGCTGGCTCAACGCCGTCAACTTCAAGGCCGGCCATAGAAAGCTGTTCCGACAGAGCTTGCGTATCAATAGCAGGGTTTACCCACTCTCTTAACCACTTTTCACTAAATTTCATTTTATTGCTTCACTCTTAACGGAACTGGTTTAGGAATTTTAAGTCATTTTCGAAAAATGCACGTAAATCGTTTACGCCATAACGCAACATTGTTAGGCGCTCTACACCCATGCCGAATGCAAAACCCGTGTATTTCTCAGGATCAATACCCACAGACTTAAGAACATTTGGATGTACCATGCCACAGCCTAATACTTCTAGCCATTTGCCGTCTTTGCCCATTACATCGACTTCAGCTGAAGGCTCTGTGAATGGGAAAAATGAAGGACGGAAACGAATTTCCATGTCTTCTTCAAAAAAGTTACGCAAAAAGTCGTGTAAAATACCTTTTAGCTCAGTAAAGCTAACGTCAGTATCTACCATTAAACCTTCTACCTGATGAAACATCGGAGTGTGCGTTTGATCGTAATCGTTACGGTATACGCGCCCAGGAGATATGATACGAAGCGGCGGCTGCTCTGTTTCCATAGTTCGTATTTGCACACCACTGGTTTGAGTACGCAGTACTAACTTAGGATTAAAATAAAAGGTATCGTGATCAGCGCGCGCAGGGTGATGTTCTGGAATATTTAATGCGTCAAAGTTATGAAAGTCATCTTCAATTTCTGGACCTGATTTAACAGCAAACCCTAACTCGCCAAAAAAACTTTCAATACGCTCAATAGTACGTGTTACTGGATGCAAGCCACCCGCTGGCATTACACGACCGGGAAGAGTTACATCAATAGTCTCTGCAGCTAGTTTTTCTTCTAGTGCTTTACTCGCTAATAATTCACGCTTTTCGTTAATTGCAACTTGTACATCTTGTTTAGCTTGGTTTATCACTTGCCCTGCTTCTTTTCGTTCCTCAGGTGCAATTTTTCCTAACGTTTTAAGTAAGCTGGTGATTTCGCCTTTTTTTCCAAGGTAATTAACCCTGATTTCTTCTAGTTGCGCGATTTCACTGGCACTGGCTACAGCCTCAAGTGCTTGCGCTAATATATTTTCTAAGTTCATTGGGTACCTGATCTTTCACAGAGGGTGATTGCTGTTAACTAATAGCTTATGATAACTGAAAGCAGGGTCTAGATTCTAGACCTACTACAGCTTTAACGTTGATTTTATAAAAGGAATTGTTAATTTTCTTTGTGCTGCCATAGATGCGTGATCTAATTTGTCTAGAACATCTAATAATGCTCGCATATCGCGGCTCAGGCGGGTTAATAAAAACCGCGCACATTCATCACTTAATTCAAGCCCACGCATGTGTGCACGTTTAACTAAAGCTTGAGCTTTGTCATCATCACTCATTGAACGTATTTGAAACGTGGTTCCCCACGTTAAACGTGACTCTAGATCTGGAAGCGATATATTTAGCATATTTGGTAATAGGTCAGCTGTTACAACCAACATTTTACCGGGTTCATTAAAGCGATTAAAAAAATTAAATAAAGCTTTTTCCCAAGCATCGTTGCCTGCGACTAGATGAACATCGTCAATACATAGTATATCCAGTGCTTCTAGTCCATCTAAAACCATAGGGCCAAAGTTAATAACCTCACGCATAGAAAGCAGCATATTTGAAAGGCCACGCTCTTGAGCCTTTATGCATGTAGCGTACAACAAGTGAGATTTTCCTGAGTCACCTAAACCACACAAATACGTATATTGAAATGTATTCGCCAATTCAGAAAAACTTGCTTTGAGGTGATTTACCTCTAATGAATCTTCGCCACCGAAGTACGATGCGAAAGTTTCGTCATCTGGTAAAGTAACAGGCAAAGCCATTTGCATTGGTTCTTGATTTAGCACTATGGTTTTACCCATTGATACTCAAGGCTGCTTTTGTCTACTACATGATAAAAAGCACGCGGGTCGATATAATCTTTAAAAGCAGAATCGAGACCTAGTGCTTTTTTTAAATCTGTAACATTTCCTGTATGGCTCAGTTTATATTCAACAAATTCTGTTGTTTTACGGATAATGATTACATCGGTAACCACACTAAGACTTTGTAAACGTCTTTTCGCTAACTCAACATCTACAAAATTGTCAGTCCCTTTTAAGGTTAAAATTGCCGAAGCTTGTTCATAGTATGCATTAGGATCAATTGCGTACTCACTGGCAAGCCCTCTTGCTAATGTATCAATCATTTGACTAACAATTTGTTGTTTATCGCCAACTAAGCGATTTTCGTCAAACAAGTCATCATTCGTGAATCGCCAATCTAGAACCCAGTTATTGCTGTTGTTGTCTTTGTACATTTTGGCTGTGATGCTTCTTTCAGCACTATAACGCTGGGACGCTTCCTCGATAGGCCCTGAAAAATTACCCCACACCTCTGGTATTCCTACTAGACGCCTATCTTGTAAATCCAGTAATGGCACAACAACAGGTAAGCCACGTCTTCGTGCACTATCGTAAATTAATTGCTCCACCTGTGGATAACTTTCCTGTGTAACTAGCTCTCTGCGCCAGTTATCTTCAATACCCAACCAAATAGCGACTAACGGGCGTTGTGAACCCCAAAGTGGTAAACTCAGTTCTTTTACAAGCGTATTGATTTTACGTTCTTCAAATTTAACAACTAACTTTAACTGACCCTCTGTACGCTCATCGTATTCAAATTTGAGCATGTAATCAGAAATATCTTTAGTTCGCTGTTGAGCTAATCGATTTTGATCGGCTGTTTCATCACCGCTCACTTTGACTAATACGTTAAGTAAAGCTTTACGACTTGCCGTTAATCGTGCATCTCTTGATTTATCATCAACTTTTAAAATATCTTGATATAGATCAGTGACTTCAACTGCTGAAACAGAAAAACAAATTAAAATGGATATTGCGGTAATTAATAATCTATACACTGTATGTTAGTTCTTGGTTTTAAACTGATTTGATCCTAAATCAAAGCCAGTAACAAAGCAAAATTATATTTATTACTGAGATATGTTGAATCATGGTAAATGCACTGGATAGCCACAACACTGTTCACAAAGAGGCGCTTCGCTTAAGAGACACTGCGCTTTAGAGAAGAAAGTGCTGAATATTATACTTTTTTATAGACGTAAAAAAGCCCGGCTCTTTAGAGTCGGGCTTTCTTGTATTTGAAGTCGGTGCGCTACGCAGTAGAATGTCCTACTTTCACATAGCAAATGGGATACTATCATTGTGTCGGGGCTCGCCTTCGAGCTGTTTTGTTTGACTACTAAGTTCGACATGCTCTCTTAGCTATTTACTAAACCCCAGATAGCAAAAAACCCGTCACATTGCTGTAACGGGTTTCGCTTATTTGAAGCCTGGTAATGTCCTACTTTCACATAGCAAATGCTACACTATCATCGGCGCTGTTTCGTTTCACTACTGAGTTCGGCATGG